>Ga0308157_10000438_pt1 | contig 141161 bp, 129 predicted proteins | sample PhyBR1_FD_201035 | JGI IMG/M metagenome (GOLD analysis project Ga0308157, IMG submission 201035) | Phyllosphere microbial communities from UC Gill Tract Community Farm, Albany, California, United States - DLSLB.R1 | ecosystem: Host-associated > Plants > Phyllosphere > Unclassified | place... | reverse complement strand
TCCAGAGAAGCCTTACGTGCCTCAGCAACGTCTGGGCGGACTTCATCGTAATCAGTTGCCACGAATTGCATTCCTAACGTGAGCCATTGAGCCTATTCGAAATAGGAGATTACAGCATACTAATGCTAAAAATACAATCGTGCGCAGTTGTTTCGCTCACAGCCATACGCCCACCCGATTTTCTAGGTTAAAGACGTAACGGCGGCACCAGAACTTCCAAGCTAAAAACTTGGGGTTCTGGTGCCGCCGAAAAGTGGGTCTTACTTGCGTCCCTGGTTCGCAACAGCCTTAATTGCGTCGGCCGCAGCTGCTGGGTCAAGGTAGGTTCCACCCTTAGTAATTGGCTGGAAGTTGTCGTCCAACTCATACACCAGTGGAATGCCGGTTGGGATGTTCAGACCAGCAATGTCCTCATCGCTGATCCCATCCAGGTGCTTGACCAATGCGCGCAGCGAGTTGCCGTGTGCGGTAACCATCACGGTCTTGCCGGCGGACAGATCTGCCTTGATGTTGTTCTCCCAGTAAGGAAGCATGCGCTCCAGAACGTCCTTGAGGCACTCGGTGCGTGGTGCGGAATCGCCCAGTGCTGCGTAGCGCTCGTCATTGATCTGGCTGAATTCCGAGGAGTCATCCAAAGCTGGTGGTGGGGTGTCGTAGCTGCGACGCCATTCCATGAACTGCTCTTCACCGAACTCGGCCAAGGTCTGCGCCTTGTCCTTGCCCTGCAGCGCACCGTAGTGACGCTCGTTCAGGCGCCAGTCGCGGTTCACTGGGATCCACGAACGTCCGGCTGCTTCTAGCGCCAGGTTAGCCGTGACAATCGCGCGGGTCAGCAACGAGGTATGCAGAACCTCTGGCTTATAACCGGCTTCCACCAGCAGCTGGCCACCGCGTGATGCTTCGGCACGTCCCTGCTCGGTCAGCGATACGTCGTACCAACCGGTGAAGAGGTTCTTTTCATTCCATTCGCTCTGCCCGTGGCGAAGCAAGATCAAAGTGTGACTCATACAATCCATCCTATCGAATGCTCTGGCGCAGTTGCGCCAAAGTTAAGGAGTGTTCATTAATTGAGAAGACCCGCACCTTGCAGGTAACGCATGGTACGGGTTCTCGAAAATTCAGGGTGGTTCGACGTGGGCTAGTAGTTGTACCAGCCGCCGCCTTGTCCACTGACTGCCGGCTTTACATCTGCCAGGTAGACACAAGCGATGCAGGCGCCAATGAGCTGCAGGAACCCAATCCCACCACCGGTGAGGATGCCCAGCAATGACACCACAGCGCTGGCAGCAGTCAGGCCAGTCCAGAAGCCTTTGGTCCGTTTTCCTTCTTGCGCGAAGCGCTGTGCACCGTGGCGCAGGCAGTCAACGAGTGCCCAGACAGCGAGCACCAGAATGATCACGCTCAGAGCCAGCATCAAGTAGTACTCGATCAGGTGGGCAACATACATCATGGACATATCTTTACTCTACCTATCACCCTTCGGGTTTTGGGTACTGCCACGCGCTAAAGCTGTTCCAGGGCTTGCTGCAGATCGCGCCAGAGATCTTCAACCTCTTCAATACCCACAGACAAGCGAATCAAGTTTTCTGGCACTGTTTCTGGTTCCGAGGCATGGCGGGCTCGGCGTTCAGCCAAGGTCTCCACACCACCGAGCGATGTCGCACCAGTAATGAGTTCAAAGGCCGCGACAAGCTGATCTGCTTGCGCAGCATCTTGTCCTGCTTGGAACGCGATTACCGAACCGTAACCATCCATCAGTTGGGTTGCCCGCTCATGTCCCGGGTCCTGCTCGAGTCCGGGGTAGCGCACAGCTTGCACCTTGGGATGCGCAGCCAAACGCTCGGCGAGCACTTGAGAATTCTTCTGCGAACGTTCGATGCGCACCGCCATGGTACGTACCCCACGCAAAGCCAAGAAGGTATCCATCGGAGATGAAATCGCTCCGTGCAAGGTGCGGTAACCATGCAGTTTTTGGCGCAGTGATTCATCGCTAGTGACCAAGGCGCCCATGATGACGTCAGAATGCCCGGAGAGGTATTTGGTCACCGAGTGCACGACCAGGTCGGCGCCCAGAGTCAGCGGGCGTTGCAGCAAGGGGGTGGCGAAGGTGTTATCCACGATGCTGAGCACACCGCGGTTCTTGGCTTCTTCCAGGAGTACCGGTAAGTCTGCGACCTCCAGCATGGGGTTGGTCGGCGACTCGACCCACAGCACGTCTGCACCCTGCAAAGCAGCAATTACTTCATCGGTATCTGCGATATCCACCGCACGAATACTCAACCGGCCCGCAGCCTGCAATTCAGAGCTCAGTGCTAGTGACCCGTTATAAGAATGCTTAGGCATGACCAGCACTCCCTGATCAGGAACTAAGTTCAGGGCCGCCGCAATGGCCGCCATGCCCGAGGAGAACACCAATGCAGGTACAGCAGCAACTTCCAACTGCCCCAAAACCTCTTCGAATGGATCCCAGGTGGGGTTGGAGAAACGCGCATAAACACGTTCGCCCTCGGCTGCCTGCCCCTGAGAGTGATAGGTAGAGGTAAAGGTCACCGGATAGTTCACCGGCGCATCGGTGTCATGGGCCGGGCGACCGCCGGCAACGATGAGTGTCTTCGGATCCCACTGCGGGCGCGAAGCTGAGGGCATACTGCTGGAGTTCATGAAAAAAACTTTACGCGCAGCCTCCACGAAGCCACGGATGGATTTCACTACATTTCACCGGAGGGATCCGCCACAACTTGGCGATTAGTTATCCCGAGTATCAGGGTTGCGCAATTTTTTCGGTGGCTATTTGGATAGGCTAGAGGGGTGAATAACGAATCGAGCGCGCCGGCCCCTGGCTTGTTCATAGTCTTTGAAGGCGGCGACGGCGCAGGTAAATCCACGCAGGTCGCTCTGGCCCAACAGTGGTTGCAAACCCAGGGATCTAAGGTCATCACCACCCGTGAACCCGGGGGAACCCAGATCAGTGAATCTCTGCGCTCTCTGGTGCTTGACCATGGCCACGGTGAAATCGACTCACGCACCGAAGCGCTCATCTACTCCGCGGCGCGTGCTGCGCACGTCCAGCAGGTTATTACCCCGGCTTTAGCTCAGGGCACGCATGTCATCTGTGACCGTTTTGTCGATTCTTCGCTGGCCTACCAAGGCATGGGCCGTGCCCTCGGCTTTGACGCTGTGGCTAGTATCAACGATTTTGCCACCAATGGTTTGAAGCCAGATCTGACCATCATTTTAGATATTTCGGCTGCCGATGGCCGGGCTCGGCGGATCGCCGCCGGTGGCGGCGTGGAAGCAGCTGACCGGTTAGAGTCCGAGCCCGACGATTTCCATGAACGCATCCGTCAGGCTTTCCTCGAGTTGGCCGCGCGGGAGCCAGAACGCTATCTCGTGCTGGACGCGAATTCTAGTGTTGAAGAACTGCACCAATCGATCACCGCACACTTAGCTGGCCTGCTATGAGTCGCCCGGTCTTTGCCGACCTAGCTGGTCAACAACGCGTGATCGATACCTTGTGCACCGAAGTTGACCGTGGAAATCCCACCCATGCATGGCTCGTCACTGGCCCACCTGGGTCGGGGCGAACTACCGCTGCCCGCGCCTTCGCTGCGGCTCTGCAGTGCACCCAGACTCCGGCTGGTTGCGGTCAATGCGAGAACTGCAAATTGGTCCTCGCCTCCTCCCACCCCGATGTTTCCTTCGTCTCCACCGACAAGTTTGAGTACCAGATTGCCGATGTCCGGCACCTGATTACCCGCGCTCAAGAAAGCGCCAGCACCGGACGTTGGCGAATCATCATTATTGAAGACGCGGACCGCATGTCTGAACGCAGCACCAATGTGCTGCTCAAGGCCATCGAAGAACCACCTGCACGAATGATCTGGATCCTTTGTGCACCGTCGCCGGCCGACGTTCTGGTGACCATCCGTTCGCGTTGCCGGGCTGTGAACCTGTCGGTTCCTTCAACCGCAGACGTGGCTGATCTGTTGGTCCGCCGTGATGGCCTAGATCCGCAGCAGGCGCTCTTTGCTGCTCGCGTTTCCCAGTCGCATATTGGCGTGGCGCGCCTGCTGGCTCGTGATGAGCAGGCTCGTATCCAGCGTGAAAAAGTTGTCACCTTGCCACTGCGCACCACCACTTTGCCTCAGGCCATGGCCGCTGCTGCAGAAATATCGAAACTCGCCACAGAGCGCGCCGAGAACATCACCGGCACCGACTTGCAGAAGAAGACCGAACAGCTCCGTCACGCCAATGGTTTGGGCGCTGAAGAAACCATTCCCCCAGGTTTGCGAAGCCAGTTTAAAGCGTTGGAAGAAGATGCGAAACGCTTCGCCCGGCGCGCCAGTTTTGATGCGTTGGATCGGACGCTGACCGACTTGACCACATTTTTCCGCGACGTTTTGAGCCTTCAGCTGGGAACCGGGATTGAACTGATCAATGAACACCTGCGAGAGAAGCTGGAAGCGTATTCGCAGGGGCAGAGCAAAGAAAAATCTCTGGCTCAATTAGATGCCATCAATCAGACCCGCAGCCGCTTGGCGGCCAACGTCAATCAGCTCATGGCTTTGGAAGCCCTCATGACACGACTCTTACCGAACCCCGGTCGTCGCTAACCCACGCAAGGAGACACTCAACGTGCCTGTACGCTCATCCAAACTGCGCTTTCTTGCAGCGGGGACCCTACTCGCCCTGGCTGGGCTAACCAGTTGTTCGGCAAGCTCTACGCTCCCCGAGGTGGAGAGCAGCGACGCCACCCAGAATGCCGGCAACACCGATGCGCCGCAGGGGCTGGAGTCCTATTACTCCCAGCAAGTGAATTGGGAAAAATGCGGCGACGTCCTTGAATGCACCACCATCAAAGTGCCCTTGGATTATGCCCAGCCGAGTGGTGACAGTATCGATCTGGCACTGAATCGACGAGTCGCTGAGGGTGCCAGCCGAAACCTCCTTGTGAACCCTGGCGGGCCCGGAGGTTCGGGCTTGGACATGGTCGAGTCCTCGGTGCAAACCATGTTCAGCTCTGATCTTCAAAAGGCGTATAACATCATCGGTTTTGACCCACGTGGCGTCGGGGAAAGTACCCCTGTCACTTGTCAGAGCGACGCTGAAACCGATGAGGGCCGCCAGGAAAACCTGCGTGCCTGGTTGCCTGAAGACCAAGATCGAATCATCGAGGAAACTGAAGACTACGCCGAGGACTGTGCAAGAAATACCGGGGACCTTTTAGGTCACGTTGATACGGTGTCGGCTGCCAAAGACATGGATGTCATCCGTGCAGTGCTCGGAGATCAACAATTAGACTACCTAGGATTCTCCTATGGGACGTTCCTCGGCGCTACCTACGCTGATTTGTTCCCCAAAAAGGTTGGACGTTTTGTCCTTGACGGCGCCATGGATCCAAAGGTCCAGGCCTCGGACCTAACCAAAGCGCAGGCTGTTGGTTTCGAGCAAGAGATTGAAGCTTGGCTTGGCCAGTGCCTTGAATCCGACGGTTGCCCGTTCAGTGGCACGGTCGAATCCGCTAAGGTGCAGTTGCAGCAGTTCTTTGCTCAAGTCGAGAACGAACCAATGGTTTCCAGCGACGGTCGCACCGTACCCATCATCGATTTTGTTAATGGCTTTATCTTGCCGTTGTACGACAATTCCAATTGGCCCTACCTGACGCAGGCCATGGCTTCTGCGGTGAATGATCGCAATGTCGATACCATTCTCGGTTTTGCTGACCTTGCCGCGGATCGACAGAGTGATGGAACCTATGACTCCAACTCCAGCGATGCGTTTACTGCGATCAACTGTTTGGATCGGCCAATGAATGCTGACGCTGAGACGATGAATAAGGAAGCCATCGAATTAATGCGTGTGGCGCCCACTTTGGGCAAGTATCTTGCCTACGGTGAGATTGCCTGCGACGTGTGGGATGAAAAGTCCACGGGTAAGGCCGGTGCGTTAACCGCTAAGGGCTCGAACGAAATCTTGGTGGTTGGCACCACCTCGGATCCTGCCACTCCGTACCAGTGGTCGCAGTCGCTGGCAGAACAGTTGGATAACGCCACGTTACTGACCTATCAGGGGCATGGGCACACCGCGTACGGTCGCTCCAATGACTGCATTACCGAGGCTGTTGATGGCTACTTAATTGATGGGCAGGCGCCGGAGTCGAATACTCAGTGCTAACTGGGGCATTCATGTCTTGCTCGTTTTGACGTTCAGACAATTCCTCGGATAAAGTGACGTGGTGCCTGTTTGCAGGTACAGGCCTCCTTAGCTCAGGGGTAGAGCAGCTCCCTCGTAAAGAGCAGGTCGCCGGTTCAAATCCGGCAGGGGGCTCATGTGAAGAAAAATCCCGGAATCATGTTTACGCATGATTCCGGGATTTTTGTTGCCTAAATCTAGTTGCGGCACTGTCTGATAGAGCCCAAATAATGGGTCAAAAAAGCGCCACTCTCATTTAACTCGCACTTTTGAAACCGCGACGCCTTTGCACCTAAACAATCAATTACCCTTAGGGTTAAGATGACAGCATGCTAAAAAACCTACGACGCACGGATGTAGTAGCTTTGCCATCGATGCCACTATTTTTGGCTGCTTTCGGAATAGCTGCATCTATGAGCACGACGGCGACTTGGGGCGCGCTAGGACTCGGGCTTCTTGGCATCTGCGTCGCTTGGATGTTTGTCAAGATTTTTTCACTTTCGAAGAACGTTGAAAATAGTGAACCCGCGATATTAACCAAGCAGCACGGGCTTTGGTGCGCACTGGCGGGGCCACTTGCTATCATCGCCGGTTATTACATTTTTAGCGCTTCTATTTCGCTAATTGCCATCGTGCCAATAGCTTCGATGTTTTGGGGTGTTTTCATAAGTCGTCAACGCGATGGTTCATCGGCTCTCAAAGCTAGTTATGCATGCGCATTTATTGCCGTGTTAGTCCTAATTGTCGAATCCGCGGGAGCCTTGGAAAGTTTTAATCTACTTGTGCAAGGATCAGTAGTTTCGCTTGTCGCCATAGCAGTTGTAGTAGTTTTTTTCGTTTTAGTGCGCAAAATTTTTGTCGACCATCGGTAACAAAAAAGACCCTTCGGAGCTTGTCAGCTTGCTTATATAAGCCCTAGTCACATTTGTTATCCTGAGCTTCGTAGCAATTACCTAAAATACGCTTCAATACGCTCCGAGTAAGCCATCGTCAGCTGTTGCATTCCCTGCTTCCAACTGTTCTTCCCGGCCCCCTCGACCATGTGCTAATCCGCACCAGGGCACGGGGTGCGGCCCTTCTTCTGCGTATCTTTGAAGCGCTCGCGGGCCTGTTTGTCCTCAATATTGCATATCGCCAACCAGCGCATCTTCACCACCGCAGCATCAGACGGGGAGCGCTTCAAAGGTTAGAAGAGGATCCTGATCCTCAAATCAATAAACTCGCATGTAGTCACCCGTTGTCACACTACGAAACCACGCGGCAAAAAGAAATTGAACGGTCTGAGGCCCCGCGCAATTCAAGTAAGCCACGGAGTGTTCTTGAGGAAACGGCGGCCGCAACTTTAGTCACGACACGGATCCGGGTTGCCTACGAGAAAGAAGCGCCTGCAGATACTCTCAAATTTCGGGTTAAGTGCCAAAAAAAGGGGTGCGGACTCTTTTTTGGAGTCTTTCTTTGCTCCCTGATTCGAAACTTTCCAACGTGAATCACTGAGAATAAAGCAAGGGCAGGACCACGGGACACAACCTGAGAGAAGTCCCAGAATGCTTCGTTGCTACCAGCGGTCCCGAAGACTTCGAGCACACAGCTATGTGCACCGATTTGTGCATATTCTGCTGGAACTTAAAGCGATCGCGATTCCGGGGGTTTTCGCATCCCCACTGCCTAATTGCCACCGGTAATTTCATAGTCGAGCGTTATCGCTCCCCCGGTCGCGTAGTTAGGAACGTCGACGGCAACGGCTTGACCCTCGGGTGAGGCCATGGCAACACGAAACGCTTCAACATCACTGAACTCGGCCTCAAAAATCGCGAAGTACTTCGCCGGGTTACCTTGCGCGTCCAGGGAAATATCCGTTGAGTAGCGCCACGAACGAAGCCCCGGAAGTTGGGCTGCAAGTGGCAAGTGGGTCTTCTCGTAGTACTCAATGAAAGCGGTACGATCTTCTGGTTCTGGATATAGCACGACGAGCTTATGCATGGCGACTTCTCCTCGGGAATTTTTGGCTACAAGGTACACAACGGCCCCTCAAATTCTCCAAGAATCTGAGAGGCCGTGGGCTGATGCTCTGTCTTACTCGAAGTCGGCGGTGGCTGGGTCAGCCGCGATGCGTCCGTCTGCTCCACGATCCAAGGTGGCGATCGCTTCGATGTCTTCAGCGTCTAGGGTCACGTTCAACGATTCGAAGTTCTCAACGATGCGCGCATCGGTTACGGACTTAGGAATCACGACGTTCCCCAGAGCCAGATGCCAAGCGATGACAACCTGCGCTACCGAGGCATCATGCTTCTTGGCGATGCCCACAAGTACTGGGTCCTTGAGCAGGTCCCCGCCCTGGCCCAGTGGCGACCACGACTCGTGCAGGATGCCATGTTCGGCTTCGTAGGCACGCAGTTCGGCTTGGGGGAAGTATGGGTGGGTTTCCACCTGGTTGATGACCGGGCGCACACCGGTTTCGGTGTAGAGCTCTTCGAGTGCTTCTACGGTGAAGTTGCAGACGCCGATGGACTTGGCTTTGCCGTCCTTCTGGAGCTGGATCAGTGCCTTCCAGGTGTCCACGTAGGTGCCACGCTTCGGCTGCAGCCAGTGGATCAGGTACAGGTCGACATATTCCAAACCCAGTCGTTCCAGGGAAGCATCAGCTGCTGCGAGGGTCTTGTCATAGCCCTGGTCTGCGTTCCAGACCTTGGTGGTGATGAAAAGGTCTTCGCGAGCAATTGAACTGGCGGCAACAGCGCGACCAACGCCAGCCTCGTTGCCATAAATCTTCGCGGTGTCGATGTGACGGTAGCCGGCCTTTAATGCCTTGCCAACAGCTACTTCCGCTTCGTCATCTTTAACTTGCCAGACACCGTAGCCCAGCTGATCGATGGTGTTTCCGTCGAGGAACTTACTTTTGGGTATTGTTTGGGTCATGCAACCAATCTAGTGCACAAAATACCCAGATATCTAGGATTGCTACGCAACTGATCGGGAAAGATCAACTATTCACTTTCGGTGAGTAACTGAGCTGCTCGTCCAACATCTTCTTTAACGAGTTGTGCCCGATGACGCACCGATTCAATATCGATATTCTCCCCCGCCTCAGCCTGCATCCTCATCATCGCAATAACCTGCGCGGTCGTAGCAAGATCATTAGCTGACTTGGTCAGGCTGCGGTGCACGCCGGCCGTGGATTGCGGAATATGCTCATCATTACTCGGTGTGAGCTGATGAGCCATGCAGCACAGCTGTCGCACGGTAGGCAACAGGTCGGCCATCTCATTGGCTTCCTTCACCAGCTGGTTGTACACCTGGTCATCGGTAATACCTTCCACCACTTGAAAAACGCGATCCAAGGATCGCTCGAAGCGATCGTGGGCGCGACGCCACACGCCCTCGCCAAGTTCGCGAGTAGCTGCGCGTTGTGCGCGAAGTCGTGAAAAGAACGCCATGACTCTTCTTTAGTGGTGTTGTAAGAAATTCGTTAGTTCTAGCCTACCGGTGGGAAGGCATCACCATTTCCCTGATATCGACATAAAACGAAACCGGCCTTGGAACCTACCGCAGGTGGGCAGGTTCCAAGGCCGGTTCGCAGCGTCTTTAGCAGCAACGCCCCTCAGGGTTCTTCTCTTGCCAGTCGGTGTAGTCCTTCCAGAATTCACGTTCATTCATCGGTGCTTGTTCCGGATGATTGCGAGCGTGGTGTTCCAGATAGTGCTGGTACTTATCTGCGCCCAGCACCCCGTCGACAAACCGCTTGGCCTGACTGAGACGTTCCATCAACGAAGCCATGGCTAGTGCCCGCCACGCTGAACTTGAGAATCAGCAGGAACCTGCTTCCACTGATTCGCCAGCTGCTTCTCGGCAGGAGTAGAAATGAGTCCAGCCGGTGCGTACATCTTGGAAGGAATTGCAGGGTCTTCGGTATTGTTTCCGCCACCGTTCTTTTTGGCCTTGATCGTCGCCACGATCGCCGAAACAATCACCACTGCGGTCAGCAGCAAGAAGAGCACCGAAAGCCAACCCTGAACACCGGTATTACGGACCACTGCCTCCATGGCCTCGACCGTCTTGGCTGATCCGAGTGAGGTTTCGCCATTGGCCAACGCATCCTTGTAGGCATTGTGGTTAGCGAAGTAACCGACCTTGGTATCGGTCGAGAAGATCTTCTGCCAGCTCGCAACAAAGGTCACCACCACGGTGAAAGCCAATGGCAGAGCGACAACCCAGAGGTACTTGAAGTTGTTGCGCTTAGCGATGATAGCCATCACCACGGCTAGGGCGATAGCCGCCAAGAGCTGGTTGGCAATACCGAAGAGTGGGAAGAAGGTGTTGATTCCGCCCAGTGGATCGGTGACGCCAAGAATGAGGATGTAGCCCCACCCTGCGACCATGATCAGGGTGCAAATCCACACCCCGGGACGCCATGACATGTCTTTGAACTTCGGCAGGAAGTTACCGATGGTGTCCTGCAACATGAAGCGAGCTACACGGGTACCAGCGTCTACCGCGGTAAGAATGAACAACGCCTCAAACATGATCGCGAAGTGGTACCAGAAGCCCATCATCGCAGTTCCGCCGAACCACTGATGCATGATGTGCGCGATGCCCACGGCCAGGGTTGGAGCACCACCGGTACGAGATACCACGCTGGTTTCGCCAACGTTCGTGGCCAGTTCCGTCAGGGTGTTCGGTTCCAGGTTCACCCCGGCGAGACCCAAGGAGTTCACAAAGGCGACCGCAGTTTCCACGGTCCCACCGGTGGCGGCGGCCGAGGAGTTCATCGCGAAGTACACGCCACGGTCAATGGAGATCGCGGCAACCAATGCCATGATGGCCACCATGGATTCCATGAGCATGCCACCGTAGCCCAAGAAGCGGGTCTGCTTTTCCTTTTCAACCAGCTTCGGGGTGGTACCCGAAGATATCAGGGCGTGGAATCCAGAGAGCGCGCCACAGGCAATCGTCACGAACAGGAACGGGAAGATATGCCCGGAAACAACCGGGCCATCGGAGCGACCAGCAAATTCGGAGAACGCCGGAACGGTAATTTCTGGATGCACAATGATGATGGCTACGGCCAGCAGGGCAATGACACCGATCTTCATGAACGTGGAGAGGTAGTCACGCGGTGCCAGCAACAACCAGACCGGAAGAACTGCGGCGATGACACCGTAGATGATGATGGCCCAGGCAATGGTGGTGCGATCTAGGTGGAAGAATTCAGCGCCCCACGGCGATTCGGCAATCCACCGACCGGAGATGATCGCGAACATCAACAGGACGAAGCCGATGATGGAGATTTCTAGAACCTTACCCGGACGAATGAAGCGTAGGTAAATGCCCATGAACAAGGCGATAGGGATGGTTAGACCCACCGAGTACACGCCCCAGGCAGACTCGCCCAAAGCATTGACGACGACGAGTGCCAGAATGGCGGTAATGATGATCATAATCGTCAGCGTGGCGATCAGGGCAGCGGTGCCACCAATCAGGCCGAGTTCTTCGCGAGCCATTTGGCCTAGCGAACGCCCACCGCGACGCATGGAGAAGAACATCACCAGGTAGTCCTGTACAGCGCCGGCCAAGACCACGCCGACGATAATCCAGATCGTTCCTGGCAGGTAGCCCATCTGGGCTGCCAGAATCGGGCCCACCAATGGACCTGCACCGGCGATAGCTGCGAAGTGGTGTCCGAAGAGCACACGGCGGTCGGTCGGAACGAAGTCACGTCCATTGTTGACCGATTCGGCCGGAGTCGCACGGAAATCATCAGGCTTAGCGATCTTGCGTTCAATGAACTTCGAATAGAAACGGTAGGCGATGAGGTACGTCGCTACCGCTGCGAAGACAAACCAAATCGCATTAATAGTTTCTCCTCGCGAAAAGGCGAGGAAGGACCAGGCAATACCGCCGACTAACGCGATGGCAATCCAGATGGCAATGCGTAAGGGAGTCCACCGGGATTCTTCGCGCTCAGCGACTTCGGGATCTACGCCTGCCGGGGGCAGCGTATTTTGGGTACTCAAGGTGAGCATCCTCCTCAGGGCGTAACAAGTGATGCACGTGACTAGCCCTTATAAGGTCAATCACGTCTTTATGACTACTTTGTCACTTTACGCGCCTGAAACACTTCTGGCTAAACCTCAATAACAATTTTTCCCGTATGTTCACCCGAATCAAAGTATTCATGAGCACTAGTCAACTGCGAGAAGTCGAAGACTTTCGAGACGTTGATGGACAGTTTTCCTGCATCGACCAACGGCATCACCCGTGCGACGGTCTGCTTCACAATTTCAGACTTCTGCGACAAAGGACGGGACCGAAGCGTCGTGGCAATAATTCGAGCCCGTTTGCTCAGCAATACTCCGAGGTTCAGTTCAGCTTTCGTTCCGCCTTGTAGTCCGATGACTACCACTCGCCCCTCCACGGCGAGCGCCCGGATGTTGCGTTCTAGGTACTTTGCGCCGATGACATCCAGAATGAGGTCGACGCCCTGCCCGTCAGTCAGCTCATTGACTCGCGTTTCGAAGTCATCTTCGCGATAGTTGATCCCCTCGTCTGCTCCGAGGCTCAGACAGTAGTCGAGTTTCTCAGTGGATGACGCGGTGACAAGCACTCGTGCGCCAGCATCCTTGGCCAACTGAATAGCCATGGACCCGATGCCGCCTGCTCCCCCATGAATCAGTACTGTTTCTCCAGACTTCAGATTGCCTTCAATGAAGAGATTGGAGACCACCGTCGCACAGACCTCTGGTAGTGCCGCGGCTTCAACGCTCGGCAAGCCCTCTGGGATTCGGAAGAGCAGCTCGGCCGGCACATTGACAAACTGTGCGTAGCCACCTCCTGCCAACAGGGCGGCGACCCGGGTTCCGATACTCCAGTCAGTCACCTCCTCACCGACTGCGACGATAGTTCCGGATACTTCTAATCCTGGAATGTCGCTGGCACCCGGTGGGGGCGGGTACACACCCTTACGTTGTTGCACATCTGCACGGTTCAGTCCGAACGCTTCTACCTTGACCAAAACTTCGCCTGAACCGACGGTTGGGATTTGTCGTTCGGTCAGTTCGATAACTTCTGGACCGCCGCCAGCGTTGTAGATATAGGCGCTCATTACTTCACTCATGGTGCTCGATTCCTTTCATCCGGGGTTCATGCCGTATACTTTTTCGGGTTGGATGGTTGTCCGAGCGGCCGAAGGAGCTGGTCTTGAAAACCAGTAGGCGGCAACCCCGTCTCATGGGTTCAAATCCCATACCATCCGCGTTTTAAGTTTGGCGGGCTGATCATGAGATCAGCCCGCCAAACTGTTTAAAGTCTCTGCGTCGGCAGCCCTTCACCAACGAGGAAACCCGCCAAACGCGCCACTTCGTTGGCAACGTGGGTAGCGTCCTTGAGCGTGCGGGCCGCTGGGTTGTTCAGGTCCCCTGCCTGCGCGGCGATGGCCGTGCCCCACTGAGCCGATGATAGCTGTAGCCCCATCACAAATATTCCTCGATGAGCCAGCCCTTCACTGTTGACCAGACGATAGGGCTCACCCACAACGTCGAAACCCGACCCTGGAAGAATTTCACCTTCGGAGTTACGCCAGGTGTGTGCACGTCCGACGTGGTCCTTGAGCAGCTGTTGGATGAGTGTTGTGTCATTCTGCAGAACGCGGTTGCTAGGCATCATGGCTTCACACATGGTTTTGGCGGTGTGCACTTCGGCATCCACCCATGGCGAAGAGGCAGTGAATTGGCCAGTTACTTCGTCGAAGGAGAATTCAGGTTCTGGTCCGATGAAGGTCACTATCCCGGCACGAGATAGCGCCAATAGCTGTTCAATGCGTTCCAAGGGTGGCCCGGAGGCAAGCCCTTCCACCAGTGGTTCGAAGTGCGCTTGGATCTCTTCAATTCTTGATTGCTCATCGATAACGCTAGCGACAATCAGCTCTTTGACCAGCATACGACCGGCGTTCATCGTCATAATTGCGCAGGACAGTGGGTCGTTGAGGCCTTCGGAGCTGTGTTGGGCATTGCTGACCAGATACTCCTGCACGCCCTTCTGGTAGTCCTCATCAGAAGCGAAGCCGATCTCTTCAAATGGTCTTGCAAGCTTTGGAACATCCAGCCACTGGATCTCTGGGAACTGCGAGATGAATTTGCGCAACTCCCCCAACCACACTTGGCTTCCCTCACGGTGTTCAGCAACAAGGATCGCCTCTAGCTGTTCGACAAAGTCCTCGACAGAGAACCCTTCAGGTGCACCACTGTTTCGTGCACACTGCCGATAGTAGGCAAAGAGCACATCGCGGTGAAGCTTTGGCCAAATATGCCGGGAAAACTCCAACGTAGCGTTCGAATTCGTCGCACGAAGCTCGGCCAGATGACCAATCAAGTCCTGAACGTCTAGGAAACGTAATTGAATTTCGTCCGGTATGAATTGCTCGACGACAGGCTTACCCCAATAAGGAGTTCCTCTACGCGAGGCAACGATCAGCTCTGGTTCCCGAGAAGAAGCTATGTACTCAAATCGCTGGCCAGGTTCAGTACTGACTTCTCGGAAAATACCACCACGGCCCATGGTGAGCTCAGCCATGCAGTCAAAGAAATTCAGGCCCAGCCCACGAATGAGCGCTGGTTGGCCCTCAGCAAATTTGCCGAAATCTAGGTCTGCTGGAATGTTGGGCGGCAAGTAGGTAGCACCATGGTTAGCGGCAGCCTCTTGCAGTTGTTTTTGCCAGGGATTCAGCTCCGCGCTCTGGTGCCCTAGAGCTAACACCACAGCATCTACCGATAGATGCTGTGTCTCGGAACCTTGAGTACTTACACGATATTCCAAGTCGTACCCGTTGCCTTGCGGGCGCAGTGAAAGTACTTCTGCAGGAACGTGCTGGATAGTAAATGATTCATGCTGTTCAAGCACCGCGCAGCTTCGATCAAAAACATGTTCTAGATACTCGCCATACATGGCCCGTGATGGGTACGTTCCGGCAGTAATCTGTTCAATGCTTTTGGCATGCTCGTCGGTGAGCTGTCGCCCGTCCCCGCGCAATGCTACGAACTGCCTGAAGCTTAGACCCGGTTCATCGCAGATACGTTCTGGCGCCACGGTGGGAAAGGAAGCTGGGGTGTTCATCCAGAAGTTTTCTGACTGGTGAGGATTCCAAACATGACCTGACCCTGGACGATAGGGATCAAAAACCACAATGTTCAGCTTGCTGCCCTTGGGCGCTAGCTTCAGCGACAGGTCTGCGAATCGTTCCACGACGCTGGTGCCACGCGGTCCCGCCCCGACAATGGCCAGACTGTATTCGTTGATTGGATTATCGCTCACGATGCTCACCCCTATAGGTTATTACCTTTAACGCAGGCCACACGCCTCAACGCATAGACTATGCCCATGACTGAGCATGTTTCCAAGGCGACGAGCAACGATCCGTATTCATGGCTAGAAGAAACCCGGGACGAGACAGCCCTTAGTTGGGTTCGAGAGCAAACTGCCCGGACCGAAGACGAACTGTACGATGACTCATTCCACGAGCAAGTTCAACACATCAAAACCGTGCTCGATGCCCAAGACCGCATTCCCATGGTCACCAAACGTGGCGAGCACTATTACAATTTCTGGCGGGATTCGGAGCACCGGCTCGGGCTGTGGCGACGCACGACCTGGCAGTCTTATCTCACCGATGACCCTACATGGGAGATCTTGCTGGATCTGGACGCCTTAGCTGCGTCTGAAGGGCAGGAATGGCATTTCGCAGGCTCCACGCTTCTTCGCCCGAAGGAATCTGAACCGTACGAACGGGCACTGATTCGCCTAAGTCCCGATGGAGGCGACCAGGTGCGCATCCGTGAGTTTGATCTGACGAGCAAGTCTTTTGTTGCCAACGGCTTTGACCTGCCGGTGGCTAAGACTCAGGCCTCCTGGATCGACAGCGATACATTGCTCGTTGGTTCAGCCAGCAGCGAGCAGTTCACCACTCGCTCCACGTACGCCAACACCCTGCGACGGGTTGGGCGAGGTATGGAAATTGAAGAAGCCCCAAAACTATTCGAGGTTAGCAAGGAGCATGTGGCGGCCTTTGGTTACTTCGATTCCACCCCGGGCTTCGAACGCGTGATCACCACGGATGCCATCGATTTTTATCATTCAATCACTGGAGTCTTGATCGGTCAGGAACATCGCGTGATCGACGTTCCTACCGACGTTCAGGTTAGTCTTCACCGTCAATGGGTGCTCTTTGCCCCGCAAACCGACTGGGAACATCAAGGCCAGATCATCACGGCAGGCTCCTTGGCCATTGCCGAACTGGAAAAATTCCTTGAGGACGGCACTATTGAGCAGGTGCTTTTCATCCCTGATGACAGCACTGCATTGGAATCCTTGAGCTTTACCGCAAATTACCTCCTGCTCACAGTGTTGCACCACGTGGCAGCACAAGTTCGCGTCATTAATCTGCGAGAGAACTTCAGCGAATCACAAATGCCGCTCGAAGATCCAATGCTGAGCATTTCGGTGGGCGCAGTTGATGACGAGGACACAACCGCGGGCGATGACTATTGGATGACCGTCACTGGATTCACAACACCGACTACCCTGCTACGGGGATCCGTCGGTTCCACAGCGAACGCTGTAAAGAAATCACCGGAGCGTTTTTCTGCCGAAGGGTTAAAAGTCACCCAACATTTCGCGACGTCTATGGACGGGACACAGGTTCCATACTTCCAGGTGGCAGACGAGCACATGCTGCTTGACGGTCAGAATCCGGTGCTCATGGATGGGTACGGCGGATTCCAGCACAGCATGACACCCGGTTACGCGGCTACGATGGGTGTCGGATGGCTCTCTCGCCACAACGATAGTGGTCGGCGCGCGGTCTACGTTATGACCAACATTCGTGGTGGAGGCGAATACGGCCCGGCATGGCACCGAGCAGCGCTGCGTGAAAATCGCCACCGCGCCTACGAGGACTTCGCGGCGATCGCCGAAGACTTAGTACGTCGCGGTGTGACTTCACGAGCCCATTTGGCCGCTACCGGCCGTTCCAATGGTGGTCTGCTCATGGGCAATATGATCGCCGGATATCCTCATTTGTTCGGTGTCATTTCCTGCGGCGTTCCGCTGCTTGATATGCAGCGCTACACCCAGTTAGCAGCGGGACATTCGTGGATTGCCGAATACGGGGATCCTGAGAACGCTGAGGACTGGAAATTCTTGCGGACGTTCTCGCCGGTACACCGACTCAGCGATCAGCCACATCCAGTAGACGACTACCCGGCCTCGTTGATTTGGACCACAACCTCTGATGACCGCGTTGGTCCCTCGCAGGCCCGCATCATGGCAGCCAAGATGATGGATCTGGGTATTGAAAATGTGCGGTATCACGAGCCAGAGGGTGGAGGTCATGCTGGGTCCACCGATAACGAATCGACCGCGAAAATGCTGGCTACCAGCTACGAATTCCTGTGGCGACATGTGCGGTAGCCTACTCGTTTTGGAACACGCGCCTATCTTCAGGTAGGCTAGATTCTGCTGGAAACAGCGGATGGACACGTGCCAGAGCGGCCGAATGGACTTCACTGCTAATGAAGGGTCGGGGTTAAACTCGACCGGGGGTTCAAATCCCCCCGTGTCCGCCACAAAACCCCTACTCAGGTAGGGGTTTTCTTTTTCTATATGTCATAGATCATGCCAGATCTGTCATCTTGAGGATCACAGCTCACCTATTAGCACTGGTGTACTGCCAGTCCATCAAAAAATCAGTGTCGCACAGACCTGAGCAGATCATCCAGAAACACGTTTTTCTTTGTGCTTTACGGACATTTTCACTACATAACACTGATGGCGTCCTCCAAACAAAGGTTTGGAAGACGCCATCAGTGTTAAAAGATTCGGGATCTTAAGGCGCGGGCTAGTCCTTGCGCTTAACGAAGGTCTGCAGCATGTTCTGCACGATGTCTTCCGGCAATGACGTGTGGCGCACGATGATCTCTGACATGCGATCGAGATCAGTATCGGCGATGGCTTCAAAAAGCGCTTCACGATCCGCCTCAGGCAAATCTGCTGCGTCAAAATGAACGGGACCGTCTGGACCCTGTCCTTCAAAACGGAAATCCGCGACATTACCGTTGGATACTCCGCCAGACATTGGCGAGGTGGCGATCATTCGCTCCAAGTCTTCGACCGGCAGGCCCGTGTATCCATGCAAGATTTTTGCTGCTTCTTCAAAGTTGGAATCACGCAACATGGAGAACAGCTGATCATACTCATTCGGTGGCAACTGCTCACTGGAAAATTCACGGTTTTCACCGTCAAGCTCAAAGGCCATTTTGAAATGAGTGGCGCTCGGTTCGTTTTCTGAACCAAACTGCTCGCTCCATTCCTTTGGCACCACCCAGAGGTCATCGGCCGAACCATCCAGTGGTTCCAGAGCCTTGTCCTTGGCGGATTCACGGTCTTCGCGCTCGACCTGAGCTTCCAATTTGTCGCTCAAAGCCTTGATTTCGGATTCATCAATGGGCAGTTCCTTAGCCGGAGCCACCTGCGGGTATTTGTCGAGGCTACGCACCGCGATGACGCAGTTTTTCACGGTGTCACCGGTTGCAGCGCGATATACCTGGACGGCGCCCATGACATCGCCCTTGGCCAAATTGCGATAGACCGAATTGCGCGAGGAATCATCTAATTTCGCGTTGGCAGCTTCAGCCGCTTCACGGGAGATCGCCTGCGCAACCTGCGCAGTGTTCTTCTTCCGTAATGCCTGCAATCCGAAGTAGCCCAGGGCAATCACGGCGATGACAACGACGAGCCAGATGATAATTTCCATACATCCAGACTACTTCGTTTAACTGTGCAATTACCCTGCTACGCCCAAAGTGAAAGGCAAGACACCCGGCGCCCCAGCGATCCTCAGGGCACGCCCGGCCATGGCCAAGGACCAACGAGAATCTGCAAGGTCATCAACCAGCAATATCGGACCAGGTGCGCTGGCAATCACCGACTCTAGATCAGCGGGAAGTTCAAAGGTGTCCGCCACCGCGGCCACTCGGAAGGCAGAGTTTCCGCCGGGGCCATTTTGCGGACCAGTTCCCCGATATTCCAGTTGTCCCAGATAACGAAGACGGCCCACCTGTGCCAAATTCTGCGCCAGTGAAGTAATCAGCTGTGGACGTTTATTTGATGGCATGGCCACCACTCCAACTGGCCGCTCTTCCCAGTTCCATTCGGCCAATACTTTGACGCAGGCATCAAGCATCGCCTGGTCAATAGGACGGTCAGTAGGATCCGCAAAGAGCTGACGCAGTCGATTGCCCCATCCTAGGTCGGTCAATCTAGCCAGGGCCCTCCCCTCGGCGAGCTGCTCATCGACCGGGATTTTCCCCTTGAGCGAGTACCCCAGTCGATCCAGCCCTGAAGGGTAGAGCTTGCGTGGTTCGATCGGGATACCAACGCGGCCCAAAGCTGCCTGAGCACTGTCTTTAGAGTCTTCTGGGATGTGGTCATCGAACCACACACCGGCGCAGTTATCGCACCGACCGCAAGGTACCGAGCGGGGATCGTCCAAAGCTTCGGTCAAAAATTGCATGCGGCAACCGCGTGTGTTTTCGTAGCTGACCATCAGAGTCTGCTCATGAATCCGGCTTTGCGCCACGCGCTTGTACCGGTCAGCATCGTAGTTCCACGGCATGTCGGTGCGCATCCATCCACCAGCAACACGCTCCACCGCGCCGTCGACGGCCAATACCTTCAACAGCAGTTCCAAGGGTGAACGTCGCAAGTTCACTGCGCTTTCTAACGCCGGAACGCTCATCGCCCCATCGGTACTGGCTAAAGCGTCCAGCACCTGAGTTGCGCGGAATTCATCTGGCATAGAGCTGGTTGCAAAGTACTCCCAGATTTCTGAGTCATCCGGGCCGGGAAGCAACAGCACATCCGCGTTGACACTGCCACGGCCAGCACGACCCACCTGCTGGTAGTAGGCCACCGGTGAGCTCGGTGCACCGATGTGCAGGACAAATCCGAGGTCCGGCTTATCGAAGCCCATGCCCAGCGCGCTAGTGGCAATCAACGCTTTAACTTCGTTGTTTTTCAGAGCCAGTTCAAGACGTTCGCGCTCTTGCAGATCGGTGCGCCCGGTATACGAAGCCACTTCATGTCCTGCTTCGCGCAAGAGCCTGGCAATATCCTCGGCCGCCGATACCGTCAGGGTATAGATAATCCCCGAACCGTTGAAGTCGTTGATATGGCTCAGTAGCCAGGCCAACTGCATTCGCGGTGAAGGCAGACGAAGCACCCCAAGCCGTAGGGAATCACGAGCTAATGTTCCACGCAGGGTAAAGACCTGCGCACTTCCACCAGCCAATTGTTCTGCCACGTCCTCAACAACACGGCTATTGGCTGTGGCGGTAGTGGCCAATACCGGCAGACCTTGCGGCAAGCGTGCGATCAAATCGCGGATACGCCGATAGTCCGGACGGAAATCATGGCCCCAGTCCGAGATGCAGTGCGCTTCATCGATCACCAATAGCCCCAAGCGTTCTAAAAGCATCGGTAATTGTTGCTCGCGGAAGGATGGATTGTTCAGTCGCTCAGGCGACACCAGCAACACGTCGAGTTCATTGCGTTGCAGTTTTTCAAGAATCTCGCGCCATTCGAGCACATTGGCAGAATTGATGGCCGCAGCACGCACCCCGGCCCGCTCGGCGGCAGCCACCTGGTCACGCATCAGGGCCAACAGAGGCGAAACGATCAGCGTCGGCCCATAACCTTGCTCACGCAAGAGCAGTGATGCAATGAAGTACACGGCAGATTTTCCCCAGCCGGTGCGTTGCACGACGAGGGCACGACGACGTTGGGCGACCAAAGCCTCGATCGCCTCATATTGTCCGTCGTGAAACTGGGCTTGCGGGTTTTGTACCAGGGCATGCAGTTTCTGCAGGGCGAGTGTTTTCAGATCCACTTGCATTGAGCCATCCATGGCTCAAGTATTTCAGTTTCCTCCCCTGTTTTAGTCCTGGCGTGACCCCATTTGTGCAATAACTGGGTGCCACCGGCCACGCCGCACCACTATTTAGCGGAAGTGTTAGGCATTTCCCATGCACAATCGCGCAGTTCTCAATGATTTGAATCAGTCAAACCGGTAGGCTGAAAGGCGTGAGTGAAGAAATTGATCTTAATCAGAGCTTTAAGGCCTACGACGTTCGTGGCGTCGTCGGCGAAAGCTTGAATGCCGAAGCAATCGAAGCGATCGGCGCAGCTTTTGTTGATGTCTTGTCCCTGGCTGGCAAGGACGTACTGGTCGGTGGGGACATGCGTCCGTCCTCGGAGGAATTTGCCCAGGCTTTCGCCCGAGGTGCGACCTACCGTGGCGCTAACGTCATCATGCTCGGACTGATTTCCACCGACGAGCTGTACTTTGCTTCAGGCAAGCTAGATGCAGCTGGTGTTGTCTTCACCGCTAGCCACAACCCAGCACAGTACAACGGCATTAAGATGTCCAAGGCTGGCGCCCGCCCGATCTCCTCGGCCACCGGCCTGTTCGACATTCGTGATCTCGCGCAGCAGTACCTCAACGAGGGCCTACCGGTCTCCGGCGATGCCCCGCAGGGAAGCATCATCGAACGTGATGTGCTGGCCGATTACGCTGCCTACCTACGCGAATTAGTTGATCTTTCCGCTATCCGCCCGCTGAAGATTGTGGTGGATGCAGGCAACGGTATGGGCGGCATGACCACCCCAGCGGTATTGGGTGACACCGTGCTCTCGGCCCTGCCATTGGAAATTGTTCCGCTGTACTTCGAGCTGGACGGGAGATTCCCTAATCACCCGGCTAACCCGCTGGAGCCAGAAAATCTCAAGGACCTGCAGGCCGCCGTATTAGAGCACTCAGCCGATTTGGGGTTGGCTTTCGACGGGGATGCGGACCGTTGCTTCGTTATCGACGAGCGTGGCCTGCCACTCTCCCCTTCGGCCATCACCGCCCTGGTTGCTGTTCGTGAAATCGCTCGCGTTCAGGCCGCCGGCGAACAAAACCCGATGATCATCCACAACCTGATCACTTCTAAAGCGGTTCCGGAATTTGTCACCAAGGCCGGCGGAACCCCGGTCATGACTCGTGTGGGTCACTCCTTCATCAAGGCTGAAATGGCAGCCCAGGGTGCGGTCTTTGGTGGCGAGCACTCCGCTCACTACTATTTCCGCGATTTCTACAATGCTGATACCGGTATGCTCGCTGCCATGCACGTGCTGGCGGCACTGGGCGAACAAGAACTTCCGCTTTCCGAGCTGGGCGCCGAATACGAGCCCTATGTTGCTACCGGTGAGATCAATTCCCAGGTTGAAGACAAGGACGCTGCCATCGATTTGGTGCTGGCACACTTTGACGGACAGCCGGTGGATGTGATGAAGATGGATGGCACGACCATTTCAGCCACCGATGGAAGCTGGTGGATCAACCTGCGTCCTTCCAATACCGAACCGTACCTCCGCTTTAACGGCGAAGGCCGAACCGCAGAAATCATTGAGCCCCTGCGCGATACCGTATTGGCAATCGTGCGTTCAGAAAACGTCACCAACTAACAAAGGGAAGACATGAATCTCGAATCATTAGATGAGGGCGTCAAGGACGCACTGAACAAGGTTCTGGGCACCGCCTTAGGTGTGGCTCGCGAACAGCTTGAAGAGCAGGGCGTATTCCTCCCCTTCGCCATCGCACTGGAGCCCAAGGAAGGCGAGGACGAACCTGAGCTTCGCCTCATTGCTGTTCCTCCAACGGACGATCCCGAGGATCCCGATGCCGACATCGACACCGAGGCCATGGCTGCCGAGCTAGTTCAGGTGTTAAACCAGCAGGGAACGCACTTCGAGGCCATCGCCATTGCTTCGGACGTTCTGCTGCAAGAAAACGATCGCGATGCCGTCCACGTAGTGGCCGAACACCGTATTGGCGCTGCCCTGGCCATCGTCCAGCCATACACCATGCCAGCAGAGCCTGGTGGAGAGTGGATCTTCGACGAGCCAGCTGCCGAGTCCGCCGAAGCTATCTGGGCCAACGCGCTCTAAAACACAGCTACACATATTCTGGGGTCAGCATAGTCACTATGCTGACCCCTGAATGCTTTTCCCACGTAAAGTAATAAACATGAAACTCAGTGCCTTCGCCGACGTCTGCTTGCGAACCATCATGGTTCTGGCAACGCCAGGCACCGGGCAACTGACCAGCCGTGAAATCTCCGAATCTGTAGGGGTCCCCTACAACCACGTGGCCAAGGCTGTACTGGAATTACGCACCCTAGGAATTTTGCAGGTTACCCGCGGCCGCAACGGCGGCGCGACATTGAGTAATGATGCCTTGCAGGCATCCCTCGGCGGGCTCTTGCGCAAGTTGGACAAGCGCACGGATATCGTGGACTGCTCCGAGCATGATGCCCAAACCCCCTGCCCGCTTTCGGGCAATTGCCGGCTGCGCGCTGTATTCCGTCAGGCCCGTGAAGCGTTCTATGCTTCGCTGGATCCATTGACCATTGAGGACATCTGCCCGGTCGCACCTGGATCGCCCATTAAGGCACTCCCTTTCCCGACCGTACGCAGCTTTTCCTAGGCACGATTAGCCCCTTGAAGTGACATCACGCACTTTAGGTGGGGTGTGAGAACTATTTAACTTGCAATCCTTTTCTACCAGGCGTAGAAATGAATCATAAATCTTGTATTTCAGATACAAGTAATCCTCTATTCCCAAGGAGACCCGATGCTGTCCACCAAATCCTTCCCGGTCATCGAAGCCACATTGCCAATCATCGCTGAGCGCATCTCCAGCATTACCCCGAACTTCTACAACCGCTTGTTCACTGCCCACCCAGAACTACTGGACGGAATTTTCTCCCGCTCGAACCAGAAGAACGGCACCCAGCAGCAGGCTTTGGCAGGATCCATCGCTGTCTTCGCCACCTACTTGGTGAAGTACCCAAACACCACCCCAGAAACCATGCTTGCTCGCGTAGCCCACAAGCACACTTCGCTCGGTGTCGTCGAGGAACAGTACCCGATCGTGTACAAGCACCTCTTTGACGCTATTGCCGAAGACTTGGGTGACGCACTCACCCCAGAAATCGCCGAGGCTTGGACCGAGGTCTACTGGCTCATGGCACATGCTTTGATCAAGATCGAAAAGGGCTTGTACGCACAGCAGGCCAACGCAGAAATCTACGCTCCATGGAAGCTGGTTGAGCGCACCGAAACTGGCCTGGATTCAGTCGTCTTTAGCTTTGAGCCAGCTGATGAGACTCCAGTGAGCGTGGCGAAGCCCGGCCAGTTTGTTTCGGTTCGTATGCCGATGGCAGATGGCATCCGTCAGGTACGTCAGTACACCCTGAGCAACGACATCGAACACGCCACCCGCCGTACCGTCACCGTGAAGTTGGATGTCAATGGCGAGTTCTCTCCAGTCATCCACAACGACCTGAAAATCGGCGACGTCGTCGAGCTCTCGAACCCTTACGGCGACCTAGTCGTAGAAAACGACGGTTCACCATTGGTTATCGCTACCGCGGGCATTGGTTGCACCCCGAGTGCTGCTGCACTGCAGACTTTGGCGGCCAATGGCTCTAACCGCAAGGTCACCGTGCTGCACGCTGATCAGGAATTCTCCGCGTGGCCATTGCGCGAACAGATGCTTGAGTCCATCAACAAATTGCCAGAAGCTACCATCAGCACCTGGTTCGAGCGAGGCGAACTGCCAGAGGGACTGAACGCTAAGGCCGGTTACATGGATCTCACCGAGGCCCTAACCGAGGATGCTCAGGTGTACCTGTGCGGTCCTTTGCCATTCATGAATGCGGTGCGCAACCAGGCACTCGAAGCCGGCGTTCCAGCCGAGCGCATTCACTATGAAGTCTTCGGCCCAGATGTATGGCTCGCTGCCTAACCAACAGGTCGAATAGCTGTGCTGCAGGTTGAATTGTTGGGGAATTCACCTGCAGCACTTTTTCGTCGTTATTTTTCGGTTTCCTCAGGAGCTTGAGCAGTTTCGCTCTGCTTCGCCGCTTTCCGCTTGAAATCCAACTTCTTAGGATCCAACCTTCGTGGATCAAGCTTTTTAGGGAATTTACTCGTACTCCCTTGCTCCGATCCTTCGGCTGCCTTCCCCATACCGGCTGGAACTTCTAGAGTACGGGTCGGTTTTACGGCCTCGGGATCAACCAGAATCTGGTGTAATCCGCCGTCTGAAATCCACTTGCGTAGCACCGAGTTAAAGAGGATTGGGTTTTCAATATTCCATTGGTGGTGCATGCCCGGAACCACACGGGTGATTGCCTGTGGAAGTTTCTCGCGCAGAGCCACAAAGGACTTTTGCACAACTTTAGGTTCCTTGGCTCCCACCAGGGCCAGCACTGGCCCTTGGTAGTTCTCTAGGTTCTTAGGTAACGCGCCAGGATCCAGATCGTCCATGATGGCCCGCATATTTTCAGGCTTAAGCTTGACCCCGTGCTCGGTGAAAAGTTCACGCTCATCATCGACCATGCCATAGGCGCCGGCTTGGAATCGCCAGTACCACTCACTGCCAATCAGCTTCAGTTGCATTCGATTCAGAGCTCGCGCCGTGGCGCTAGCCCCGGTCAACGGGGTGCCGGTGACCAATACAGAGTCCACCAGTTCCGGATGTCGTGCCGCCACGTGTAGGGCAATGACGCCTCCGAGTGAAATCCCGACCAGATGCACACCTCCTTCGGAAACTTCATCTGCGATCAAGGCGGCAACGTCGTCGGCCGCTGACTCCAGTCCGTCCCAGGTTTCTTCGAAACGCGCGCCAAAGGCAGGTAAGTGTAGGGTCAAGATGTTGAAATCACCGAAGGCTAAGACCTGCGGGTCCCAGCTCCAGTTGCCAACATTCCCGCCGTGCAAGAAGACCAGGGTTTGTACCTGGTGTTGTCCTTCGGGTGCTCGACCCGGGTGCACTTCGGGGTAGTCGGTGGCATCACGCACGAAATCCTGCGTTACCTTGGGTCCTGATTCTTTATCGGAAGTCATGGCAGGTACTCCAATACCGCGTCGAGCCATTCCAGTTCAGCGGCTTGTTGTCGGATGGCATGGTCAAGGGTGGCGGCCATGAGGAAACTTCGGCGGTCCGCAGCGGCTCGCATGTCGATACCTTCACGTTGGGAAAGATAGTCGTCGAGAATGAACTGGGTCGCTTCGCGGCGCTGGATCAATAACTGTTCAATGTCTTCACGTTCCAGTTCGGCCGCAAAGAACACTTGGCCCATGAAGGGATCTCGTTCTGGGGACTGCGCTGCGCCAGCAGAGAGCCAACCGGTGAGGACTTTGCGCCCTTCTTCGGTGATGTGGTGCTCCTGGCGGTCAGGGTAGTTGCTCTGCGCTACCGTGCGCACGGTGGCATATCCCTTATCAACCAGCTGGGCCAAGGTGCGATAAATTTGCGCCTTGTCCGCGTTCCAAAAGTGGTTAATAGAGGAGTCAAAGTGCTTTTTGAGTTCATAGCCGGTCATCGGTGACAAACACAATAGCCCAAGAATCAAACGTGCCAAAACCATAGAGTTATCTTTTCACAGTTAGTTGATTTTGCACCCACTTTTACTCGGCGTGGGAAAACTGTGCCCGGATTGTGACTATTACGCACCATGCAGCATCCCATGTATGCGAAAAGGCTCCTTGACTCTGGGATTCCAGAATCAAGGAGCCTTAAATCGCGGATCGATCCGGGGTTTAGACTAGGCGCTCAGGCGTGCCTTCAGGCCATCAAGCTCAGCACGCAACGATGCTGGCAATGCGTCGCCAAAGTTTGCGTACCATTCTTCGATGCCTTCAACTTCGGTAGCCCATTCCTCCTTGTTGACAGCAACGGCAGCCTCAACATCGGCTGGGGTGAAGCCTTCGAGCCCGGTTAAATCGATGGACTCTCCGGTTGGCACGTTACCAATGATGGTTTCCTTAGCATCCGCGGTACCTTCGATGCGCTCAATGGCCCACTTCAGTACACGCGAGTTATCGCCGAAGCCTGGCCATGCGAAGCCACCGTCAGCGGTGCGGCGGAACCAGTTGACCAGGAAGATCTTTGGCATCTGCTCTTCATTGAGCTTGGTCGAGATCTGATCCCAGTGGTTCAGGTAGTCACCCGCGTTGTAACCAATGAACGGCAACATGGCCATTGGGTCACGACGGATAACACCGGTGGCTCCCGCAGCAGCTGCAGTAGTTTCGGAGGACAGGGTGGAGCCCATGAAGATTCCGTTAGTCCAGCTGCGCGCCTCGGTCACCAAAGGAATGGTGGTCTTGCGACGTCCACCGAAGAGAATCGCATCGATCTTCACGCCGTTTGGCGAGTAGTAATCCTCGGAGAGCATGTCGACCTGGGAGATCGGCGTGCAGAAACGCGAGTTAGGGTGAGCCGCTGGGCGACCGGAGTCTGGGGTCCAGTCATTGCCCAACCAGTCGATCAGGTGTGCTGGCGCCTCATCGGTCATGCCTTCCCACCACACGCCACCTTCGTCGGTCAGAGCAACGTTGGTGAAGATGTTGTTGCCCTTGGCGATGGCGCGCATCGCGTTGGGGTTGGTGGACCAGCCGGTGCCCGGTGCCACACCGAACAATCCGTATTCTGGGTTAACGCCGCGTAGTTCGCCCTTGCTGCCGATACGCATCCAGTTGATGTCGTCGCCCAGGGTTTCTGCTTTCCAGCCTTCAATGGTTGGATCCAGCAGGGCCAGGTTGGTCTTGCCACAAGCCGATGGGAAAGCAGCAGCAATGTGGTAAGCCTTGTTCTGTGGGCTGGTCAGCTTCAGGATCAGCATGTGCTCTGCAAGCCATCCCTCATCGCGAGCCATGGCCGAAGCGATACGCAGCGAGTAACACTTCTTACCCAGCAGTGCATTGCCACCGTAGCCCGAACCGTAGGACATGATGGAGCGTTCTTCTGGGAAGTGCACGATCCACTTGTCGTCGTTGCATGGCCATGCAACATCCTTCTGCCCTGGCTTCAGCGGGGCGCCTACCGAGTGAAGTGCTGGAACGAAGAAAGCGTTCTCGGCTTCCATCTTGCGCAGAACTTCCGAACCGATCTTGGCCATGATGCGCATCGAGGCTACAACGTAAGCCGAGTCGGTGATTTCGACGCCGTAAGCAGGAGTTTCTGCATCCAGCGGACCCATGACGAATGGAATGACGTACATGGTGCGTCCGCGCATCGAGCCGTCGAACAATCCATTAAGCATGGATTTCATCTTTTCTGGGTCTTCCCAGTTATTGGTGAAGCCGGCGTCTTCCTTCTTCTTGGAGCAGATGAAGGTGCGCTCTTCTACGCGTGCAACGTCCTTAGGATCGGAAAAACCTGCGTAGGAGTTAGGGAAGTTTGGATCGGTCAGCTTGACGAGAGTTCCGGACTCAACCAGTTCAGCGTTTAGTCGCTCTGATTCTTCAGCTGATCCGTCAACCCAATAAACACGATCCGGCTTCGTCAGTGCGGCCACTTGCTCAACCCAGCTTGCCAACTCCTTGTGCGAAGTTGCTACTGCGTCGATTACGGTCTGATCCGAGCTCGTGCTCATTATGTGTTCCCTCCATTGGGCTCAACTAGCAATGAATCAAGGCTATGGGGAACGACTGGCGGGCGAGGTGTGACTGAGACCTCAGAAATCTCCAGCAAGCAAAGCATCAAGAAGAAAAATACCGAAATTCCGGGAAAAACGAAAGTGTCAAGGGTGAAAATATGTGACTAAGGTCACGTAGACCGGTACCCTTTCACCCGCTTCATATAACCTTTTGTTCATCTGAGCGCGGTAGCTTTGCCTGCCAATTTGTACATGCCCAAATTGGCCTGTATAGTAATTCGAGGTTCGTGCGAACGAATCAACAACAGAATATGCGCCCATAGCTCAGCTGGATAGAGCGTCTGTCTACGGAACAGAAGGTCAGGGGTTCGAATCCCTTTGGGCGCACAAATTAAAATTCCCACTCAAATGAGTGGGAATTTTTTGTTTCTTCAGGAGCATCTAATGCAACCTTTACCCATAGATTCTCAAACCATCCTGCGCATACTCACTGTTAACGACGCCGCTCAGATTGCCCAGGCCTACCAACGCAACCAGGCGCACCTACTCCAGTGGGAGCCAGAACGCGATCGCGAGTTTTATACCGAAGCTTGGCAAGCTGAGAATATTTCTCAGACCCTCGCAGTGCATCACAAGGGTCTGGCCTTTCCTTATGGTCTATTCCGCAGCGAAATCCTGATAGGTCGCTTCAACATCTCGTCTGTCGTCCGCGGCGCTTTCCAAAGTGCAAGCCTTGGCTATTGGGTGGACCACCAATACACCGGCCAGGGATTAGCTACACGCGCAGTGGCCGAATTACGCAAAGAAGCAACCGGCGCTCTCAAATTACACAGAATTGAAGCGAGCACCCTTCTGCATAATCAAGCGTCCGCACGAGTGCTCTTGAACAACGGATTCACCCACATCGGCATGGCACCGAATTACCTCAAAATCAACGGGCGTTGGCAGGACCATAATCTCCATCAGGCGATCTTGCATAAGTGACCCTCCCCGCGCAATGCACCAAATTGTCATGCCCACACTTCACCCAAAACGACTACCATTAGAAATTTTGTGAATCACCGCACTTTTGGCACTTTTGGTTTTTCCTCCGGCTCAATCTCGTGTAAAGTTATTCAAGTCGTCAAGGCGACAACAAATAAATATGCGCCCATAGCTCAGCTGGATAGAGCGTCTGTCTACGGAACAGAAGGCCAGGGGTTCGAATCCCTTTGGGCGCACAAATTGAAAATTCCCACTCAAATGAGTGGGAATTTTTTGCGTTTCCACGGTTTTTTCGAGCTCCTAGTGCGAATCACGCAAGACAAGTTTGGTGTCCATGATGCTCCATTCAGGAACCTGCTCTCCATGGATCCGCTTGATCAACAATTCGGCCATGATCTCCCCCTGACGTTCAGGGAATTGTGCAATCGTCGTCAAAGGCGGAGTCGAACTGCGAGCAAAAGAGTCATCATCCACCGTTGTCACCGAAACCTGCTCCGGCACATTAATTCCTGCTTCAGCCAGGGCTTGTAACGCTCCGAAGCCCATCTGGGCGCTGGCCGCAAACAAGCCATCAAACTCGACTTTGTTTTCAATCATCTGCTGCATGATCCGGTGTCCGCTAGCTGGGGTGAAGTCCCCGGCCTCAATAACTACCGGTTCCAAACCAGCGTCTTGGACGGCTCGTTGGAATCCGATCAAACGGTCCAGCCCGGCACCCATATCCTGCGGCCCGGCAATCATTGCCAATTTGTTCCGGCCTCGGTCAATGATCAGTTCCGTTGCTTGGCGCGCGGCGGCAATATTGTCGATATCAACGACGTAGATTTCATTCTGATCGGTGCTCGTGGTGCGTCCGCCGTAAACCATCGGCAGCAACGCTCCTAAATCCGCATACGATTGGTCGGCCTCATGGTGCGATAGCACGAGGGCACCGTCAACATTTCCGCCTTGAAGATAGCGAGTAGTTTTTGCCGGATCAGATTCTGTGGAGAGCAACAAGGTCAACATGAATTCGGTGCCCGCCAAATACTGTGCGGCTCCTTGAACGACCTTGGCAAAATAGGGATCTGCGAAAAACTTTGCAGTATTCTCGGGAACGACAAGCGCGATGGAGTTGCTTCTGCCCTGTGCCAGCGAGCGTGCTGCACGGTTGGGCACGTAGTTCAGTTCTCTAATGGCCTGCTCGACTGCTTTTTTGGCGCCTGCCTTCACCCGGTCCGAACCGTTAACAACCCGCGAGACAGTAGCACGCGATACCCCCGCCCGTTCTGCCACCAATTCGAGCGTCGCCTGTGGCTTACGTGGTTCTTGCATGCTCATTCTTCTGCGCCTAGGTCCGAGGGATTTTCGATCAGCCACGTAAGCAAGATGGTTCGCAGCGCCCATAGGATCTGCGAACCATCATCATGCTCCGTTGTTATGCCATTGTACGATTAGCCGCAATCAGGCTTGCGTAGGCCCGGCCACTATTCTTGATGATTCGTTCTTGGGTCTGATAATCAACGTAGATAATGCCGAACCGTTTGTTATAGCCCCAGGCCCATTCGAAGTTATCGAGCAAGGACCAAACAAAATAGCCACGCACGTCCACGCCGTCTTCAATCGCGTGGGCGACTTCATCTAGGTGCTCTAGAACGTACTCGCTTCGTTCGTAGTCCTCAACGCTTCCTTCTTCGCTGACAACATCGGTGTAGGCGGCACCATTTTCGGTGATGTACAGTGCCGGCAGAGTTTCATAGTCCCGATGCAAGCGGTTAAGCAGCACTCGCAAGCCCTGCGGATTCACTTCCCATCCCATCGCCGTCCGAGGCAAATCTCGTGCAGGGAAAGTGACGTATTCACTGCCAACAAACGGCGAGGACTTCGCTGAGTCCGTCGGAACCACCGCGACCGGTTGGTCGTGAGGCAACGGGTGACCTGAAACGTTGTCATCGTGATAATGATTCACGCCCAGGAAGTTCAGCGGCTGGTGAATAGTTTCCAAATCACCGGGCTGAATCAGCTCGGCTAAACCGTAATCACTGACATCTTCGAGAAGATCTTCAGGATAGGAGCCCTTTAATAGCGGATCTAAGTACATGCGATTCCATAACGCATCAATGCGACGAGCAGCTTCCTGATCAACTGGATCGCTAGGATCATTAGGCACAGCATTGGTCAGGTTGAGGGTGATCCCCAGTTCCTGAGCGCCAAGTGCACGCAACCGTTGAACAGCCAACCCATGTGCCAGATGCTGATGATGCACAGCAGCCAACGCGGCCTTTGGTTCTTGGCGTCCAGGGGCATGCTCTCCTGCGGCATAACCAATCAGAGACGAACACAGCGGCTCATTAAACGTTGTCCAATGCTGGACCCGATCACCAAGCTTGTTGTAGACAACTTCGGCATACTCAACAAACTTGTAGGCTGTCTCGCGATTGGTCCAACCGCCCTGTTCCTCGAGGGCCTGCGGTAAATCCCAGTGGTACAGGGTCAGCCACGGCAAGATCCCATTTTCTAGTAGCTCGTCAACAAGGCGAGAATAAAAATCCAGCCCCTGAGCATTCACCTCGCGGCCGCCAGGGACCACCCGAGCCCAACTAGTGGAGAACCTATAAGAATCCAGTCCTAGTTCTCGCATCAACTGAACGTCTTCGCGGTAACGGTGATAATGATCTACCGCGACCTCGAGGTCCTCTCCCCCGGCAATAGCACCTTCCTTGCGGGCGAAGGAATCCCAGATGGAGTCTTCCTTGCCGTAGAGGTGACCGGCACCTTCAATTTGCGCTGCGGCGGTAGCTGATCCAAAAAGGAAGTGCTTGGGCCACGCGAATTCTTGAGATAGATGATGAGTCATTAACCTTTAACAGCTCCTGCCATAATTCCGGATACAAGTTGTTTGCCTGCCACGATGAAAAGTACCAACAGAGGAATCGTGGCCATCAGCGCGCCGGTCATCACGATGGTGTAATCAACATAGCGGGCTGATTGCAGCTGGCTCAATGCCACCTGCAGGGTTGGGGTTTGTGGTGCGACAAGCATCGGCCAAAGATAGTCGGTCCATGCGGTCATAAAAGTGAACAGCGAAAGGATCGCCATCGCTGGGCGCGCGGCCGGTACGCCAACGTGCCAGAAGGTTCCAATCATGGAGGCGCCGTCCACTCGGGCAGCCTCGATGAGCTCATCGGGGATATTGTCCACCAGATATTGGCGCATGAAGAAGACGCCAAAGGCTGTCACCAGGGTTGGAATCATGATCGCTCCCAAAGAACCGGTCCACCCCAGTTCCTTCATCATCATGAACATCGGGATAATCCCGAGTTGGGTCGGCACGGCCAGTGTTGCAATGACAAAAACTAGCAGTCCCTGGCGCCCGCGGAAGCGCAGCTTGGCGAAGGCGTAACCGGCAAGGGTAGAAAACGTCACCACCGAGAAGGTAATAACTGAAGAAACAATCAAGCTGTTACCCAGCGCAGCCCAGAACTCCACCGAGTCAAAGACCTCAGCCACGTTAGTCCAGAACTGTCCGCCCGGAAGCAGTGGTGGCCATGCCGAAGAAAAGACTGCACCAGTAGAAGAACCAATCACAAAGGAGTACCACAGCGGATAGGTGCTTCCGATAAGGAAGGCCAGCAGGATGCCGTAGGTGAGAAATCCTGGACGCCGGTCGGCAGAAAAGTTCTTGTTTCGGGCCGGGCGCATCAACTTGGGTCTAGCAGTTGATTGCAAGGTAGCGTTACTCATCGTTGGCACTTTCTCTGAGCGAACCGGAAGGATGGGCTTTGACGCGCTTGGCCTTTCGGCCTGGAATCCGTCGGGGTTTGCGCTTATCTGATGATGAGGCGATGGTTCCGGAGATCAAGAAGTTGATCACGCCGATCACGATGATGATCAAAAATAGCATCCAGGCCACGGCCGAGGCCCGCCCGAAGTCCCCACGGTTGAAAGCCAGATCCCACAGGTAAAGCACCGTGGTTTGATATTGCCGATCAGGGCCGCCCGGAACCGAGCTACTGGGGTTAAAGAGCTTGGGCTCGGTAAAGATCTGTAGTCCACCGATAGTCGCGGTGATGATCACGAAGATCATGGTGGGGCGGATACTTGGCAAGGTAATGGAGAAGAAACGACGAATCATTCCCGCCCCATCGATGGCGGCCGATTCGTGTAGTTCGCGGGGTACGGCCTGCATAGCCGCCAGCAAGATCAACGCGTTGTACCCAGTCCAACGCCAGTTCACCATGGTGGCAATAGCCATGTGGGAGGGGAACACATCGGTTTTCCAGGCAATGGTGTCTAGGTTCAGCGCACCGAGAAGGTTGTTGATCAGTCCGTATTTCTCGTCGAAGGCAGTGGAGAAGATCAGTGTGACAGCCACCGGAGTCACCACGTAGGGAACCAGCACGCTCATCCGCCAAAAAGTTTTGGCCCTGATATTTTGATCAAGCATCGCGGCGATGAAAGTTGCGACAACTAACTGCGGGATGGCGGAGAGTAGGAAGATGCTGAAAGTGTTGAACAGCGAATTCCAAAACAGCGGCGAGGCTAATTCTGCCTGGTAGTTTTTCAGCCCCACCCAGTCGCCGGCTCCACCGAGCAGGTCCCAGTCGTTGATTGATACCACGAAGGTGTAGATCAGTGGGAAGAGACCAACCAGCGCGAAGAGGATGAAAAAGGGCGAGATATAAAGGTATGGGGAGTACTTAAAATCCAGTCGGGCACGCAGGTGCTGACGGCGCATCTTGCGTTCCGCCTTGGCTTCCTGAAGCCTTTCTGGGGTGGGCGTACTGGGTTTTTCGGCCCGTAGTTTCGGCCGTGACATGGGTGTCGTGGTGCTCATCGGTGTCTTCTTTTCTGCTGCAGTTGCGCTCTGTGGGGCCAGGGTCAGTGATGAACGCTGACCCCACAGGGTGCTGTGTCGGCCAATCCGATTACTTGATTTCCAGTTCCTGCAGCGTTGATAGGGCCGTGTTCCACGCGGTGTCCCCGTCAGTGCCCTTATCAATGGCGATAGTTGCTGGGCCGAAGACCTGCTCCTGAATCACCGAATCATCCGCGCCCTTGTACTGTGCCTTTACGCCCTCGGCACGGTTGGAGAGAATCTCACCGATCGGTGCACCGTTGAAGAACTTGGTCAGGTCGTTCTCACCGGTAACAGCCTTGGACTTCTGTGCTTCGATATTGCTTGGGAAGGCTCCAGCTTCTTCGAAGGAGGTCGCCTGCGAGGTAGCGTTGGTCAGGTACTGCGCGAGCTTGGCCGCCTCAGCGGGATGCTTGGAAGTGCTTGGCACCGTCAGGAATGCACCGCCCCAGTTAGCTGCACCGCCAGGGAAGACATCGGCAAAGTCCCAACCGTCCGATGCGTCACCACCGGCACCTTCAACCTGACCCTTGACGTTGCCCAACATCCAGCCTGGGCATGGCATCACTGCGAAGGAACCGTCGACAAATGCTTGTCCCTTGCCCCAGTCCCATTGGGTCTGTGCCGAGGACAGGCCCTTGGACGCTGCAGCCGAAAGTTGGTCCCACCGCTCACGCAATGCGGTGTTTCCTTCAATGTTCAGTGAGCCATCGGTCTTGTAGTAGCCTTCGTCAAGCTGGTTGACCATGGCGTTCCAGACGAAACCGGACTGATCGTAGAAGGCTTTGTCGGTTTTCTTCACGTAGTCCTCGCCCACGGAGAAGAAGTCATCCCAGGTCGAGTCGGCGCCGCCGAAGAGTTCGGCAACCTGTTCGCGATCGCTGGGCAGACCGGCTGCCTTGAAGAGCTTGCTGTTGTAGCACAGCCCCATTGGTCCGATGTCGGTGCCGTAGCCGATGGTGCGGCCTTCAGCGTCGGTGGCCTGCTTTACTTTCCAGTCCACCCAGTCGCCGGCGATATCTTTGGCACCGTACTCGTTGAGGTCGGTGAAGCTATCTGAAACGGTCATGACTTGGCCGAGCCAGCCCTCTTCTACGGCTTGAACATCGGGCAGTCCGGCGCCGGCTGCTTGTTTGGTTTTCCAGTCGGTCAGTGCATTGCCACCAGTATCAATGTTGGTGGCTTCAATGGTGATGCCTGGGTTATCGGCTTCGTACTTCTTGTACAGAGGATCCAAACCCTGGGTGCCGAAGGTGGTGATGGTCAAGGTGACAGGATTATCCGCGGAGGCTGGCTGGGCGGCGTCCTTGCTATCGCCCGATGCGCAGCCTGCTGCGAGCAGGGCAATACTTGAGCTCAGGGCTACAACCTTGGCTAGCCGAGCTGTTCGTGAGGGGTTCACGGTGACTCCATTCAAGTCTTGTTTGTGCGAGTGAGGTGAGACCAACATATTTTGAGAGCGCTCTCAAAATGTGGCAAAAATATGAGGGTTCTTCCTGAACCCCATTTGCCATAGCAATGACAGCAACTCTGCTTAGCTATTTTGTGAGCGCTCTCACAAAACTTCTTCCATAATTCTCCACGATGGATTCTGCTTGTCAACCCTTAACGAAAAAATCGGCCAGACAACTACCCCATTGGGAGTTGCCTGGCCGATAAAACTAGCTGAAACTAGCCCTTCTTGTTCAACTGCAAACCAACCAGAACCGGATCATGATCCGATGAACGGTACTGGTTCGAGCTAAACAGGTTGGTGATGTTGTAGTTGAAGCGGCTGTATTCATAGCCGACGGATTCGATGGCGTTGATATTCCAGATATCCTGGCCGGTGACCTTGGAAGCCAGCTCTGGGGAAGCCAGAATATGATCCAAGGAACCGCTCAGCCCACCATAAACGTAGCTCTGCGAGTCAGCCTTGGCACCGAGATCAACGTAGCCCGCCTCGGCGAGCACTCGAATTGGGTCTTCGGCAGCGTAGGAATTGAAGTCGCCAGCGAGCAAGACCTTCTGGGTGTTACGTGACTTCTTCAGCTGATCCGAAAAACTAACCAGCGCCTTAGCCTGATCAACACGGTCTGCATTCCAGGCACCCTGACCATCGCCGGAGTCAGCGTTGCCCGAACCGTCCTTCGGGTCTGAGCCCTTCGACTTGAAGTGATTGGCTACGACCACAAAACGAGTCTTCTGATTTCCGCCGACCTTCTGGAAGGCTTGACCCAGTGGTTCGCGCGCATTATCAAAGGCCTCGTCGTCGAGAATGACCGATTCGCCGATCGGCTTCACAGCTTTATTGCGGTAGATGATCGCGGTACGGATCACGTCTTCATCAGCCGGGGTAGCATCCGGGCTTGGGACAAACTTCCAGATCTTTGAACCGGCTGCCGAGTTCAACTGATCAACCAGATGAGCTAGGGCAGCATCACGATCCTGACCAAAACGGGCCGAGTTTTCAATTTCTTCCAACACCACGACGTCAGCGGTAAATTTGCTCAACGCAGCAACAATCTTGGACTGCTGACGTTCAAAACTGGCCTGATTGGCAGCACCACGAGCGTCGCATCCCTGACGGACGGTCACTGGATTACCTTCGCGGTCCGAGTAGTAGCTGCAACCGGAAAGTTCATCGCCGGTAGTGGTGAAGTAGTTCAGCACATTGAAGCTACCTACGGACACATTGCCGCCGACATCCTGTGGGGCATTATTATCGATCTGCTCAAAGTGCAGGGCGATATCTGCGTCATCGGAGCCGATCACCTGCCCCTGAGGCTGTAGTCGCCACAGGTCATACCGGTAGTCCAGAATCATCGGTCCGGTGAAGGTGGCTTCCGCTCCAACACTGACGCGCTGGGCGGAATCAATATATGGCAGGGCCACGGTCGTATTTTTGGCGGTGCTGAAATTCAAGGTGGCACCATCGTCCACCACGATCGAGCGCTGCTCGTTTTCTTTCTCTAGCTCAGCGGCCTGCGCACTGCCCGGAGTAAAGACGTCGGTGGGCTGACGCAGCAGCTTTTCCCCCGGGAGGATGGAGCTTGTTCCCATGGCTAGGGTCAGTTCACCATATTGGTTCAGCGAATAGTTATCCGAGACAGTGAACTCGCCCTGAGGTTCAATGAGCATGGATTCGATCTGTTCCCGCCCGGCCTCGTCGCTAGGCAAGGTGATGGCCAATGGCTTAACGCTTTCGGCCGGCTCACTCAGTGACTTCACACTCTGGGCTTTGATCTGGGTGAGCCCGTAGTACTCACTGACCGTTCCAGAGACCTGCAGGTGGTCCCCGACCTCAACTGAAGCTACATCGTCCGGGGCGTAAATGAACACCGCCGAGCTTCCTTCTGTTGAAATCTGTGCTCCACTGCCGGCGCTTTGTAGGTAGAATCCGCGAATTCCACCCTCTGCATAGGCGGCGGTAACCACGCCACGCACGGTGGTCTTTTGCCCGACCAGTGGGGAGGTATCCCCCGTACCTTGCACCTGCTCGATGGGGGTGATCTCCACCGTGTCAGCCTGAGCTGCGGTGAAGGTGGATGCAACAACAGCCCCAGACAGCAACACTGCCGCAATACTGGTAGTTCGTCTCTTGCTCATAGGTTCCCTCGGTTGATGATCGTTAGGCGGTAGTCAGAACCGCCAATGGCGACTAGGCTTCGAGGTAATCAGAGTTCAGTGAACTACTCGTGAACTCCACACCGCGTTTATAAGGCTTAGCCAAGAACCATCCAAGAGCATCAAGCGGTTTACGTCTAGACGTGATTAAAGGAATATTTTCCCTAATTGAACTGACCGGTCAGTTCAATTAGTCTTGTTTTGTGCTTATCGCAGATTCAGTTTCCGTCAAGGGACGCCACGATCTACTGGTGTCCCCCACCTCGCTTCACGTAGCTCGCGGAGAGGTACACCTTGTGGTTGCCGACCCGCAAATCTCACGCACCGCCTTGGCCCTAGCCCTCAGCGGGCGCATGAAACCATCTGCGGGGACCGTCTCGTGGGGTCACGCTGACTCGCTGAAAACCCTGCGCCAGCACACTGCCCTCCTGGATTCTCCAGAGGTCAACGAACCTGAATCACATATGAAGGTCCGCGATCTCATCGCCGAAGACCTCGCCCTTCTGCCGGGCCCGATCTGGAGAAAACCACGCAATAAAAAGTGGACGGCACTGCACGGGTTCGATGATGTGGCCAAAGATTGGGCAGATTCCCTAGATCCTGCCCGGCGGCTGGAACTGCAACTTTTATTGGCTGCAGAAGACTCCCGCATCGAACTTATGGTCCTTGACTCTCCTGATCGCCACGACATGCAAGATGACGTCTGGTTGGATCTCCTGCTTGAATTTGCTGGCTCGGTCCGCGCATTCGCGATCGTCGCAATTGTCAGTAATGCCCCTTACGAGTGGGACGGACCGATTACATATCTCGGATCCAACGAGTACGAAGAATTTGAATCGCCAGAAGTTGCCACCGCACTTATCTCCGCAGAACCTCTGGTTGAAGAGCCAGAAGAGCCCGAAGAACTAGAAGAGCCAGAAGAGCCAGAAGAGCCCGAAAATTCTGAAGCGCCTGCAGTACTAGAAGAACCCGATAAAACTGAGGTTTTGTCGCAAGAACCTGTTCAAGATGAACTGGATCTAGACGTTCCAGAGGCAACGGAGTCAGAGGCAGCGGAGCAAGAATCCACAACGGCAGAACACAGCGACGCAGAACCAACTGTCGCAGAGGATAGCGACGCGAAGGAAAAAGAATGACCACTTTGCAACTTGCGCTCTCCGAGCTAAAGCGCATGACCCGTGGCACCTTGCCAAAGCTGGCGCTCATCGCGGTGACCTGTGTGCCTCTGCTTTATGGTGCCCTCTACCTCTACGCCAACTGGGACCCCCAGGGAAACTTGGACAAGGTCACCGCGGCCGTCGTTAATCTCGATGACGGCGGGGAAAAGGATGGCAAGTTCACCCGTGTCGCCGACGATGTCGTTGAGAACCTCGAAGACGATGGGACCTTCAGCTGGGCGCATCTCGATTCGAGAGACGAGGCCGCCGACGCGGTAGCCAGCGGCGAATACGCCTTTGCCCTCGTCCTGCCCGATAATTTCACCGCTGCGTTGCTGTCCCCTGGGGATTTCAAGGATGCCAGCCAGGCCAATATTGAGCTGTTGACCAATGACGCGAATAACTTCATGGTCTCTAACTTCGCAAGGACCTTGACCACTTCGGTGCGCACTTCGGTCTCCGAAGAGGTCGGCACCGAAACCGCGTCGGCGATGATCGCCGGCTTTGTGGACATTCATAGCTCCATGGATAAAGCCGCTGACGGTGCACAACAGCTCTACGATGGCACGATCACCTTAGGTGATGGCATCGTGACCCTGGCCGATGGCACCACCAAGCTTGTTGATGGCAGTAGCGATCTTTCCGACGGTGCTGTCCAGCTTAAGGATGGAACCAGCGAACTTTCCAGTGGCCTTTCTCAGTTGGTCACCGGCCAGAAGAAACTGCTCGATGGTAGTAATTCCTTGGCCGATGGCACCGGCGAACTGGCTACCGGTGCCGATACGCTCAGCGATGGTTTGAGCACCATGAAGTCCAAGACCAAGACCCTGCCAAGCTCGGTTAAACAGCTCAATGACGGTGCCCAAAGCGCCAAGAGTGCTGCCGATCAGCTGGCCACCGGCGCACGTCAGGTCGCCGATGGGAACAAGCAACTCTCCGACACCGCCGATGACGCCATCTCGGTAATCAACGAGCTGCAGGACGAAACCGACAAACAACTGCAGAACGTCAAAACCGATACGCAGGCCGAGCTGGACAAGCTGGTGGCCGACGGTGTGCTGACCCAAGAGCAGGCGAACACCATCAAGTCCACGGTCAGCGACAGCGTGGAGAACTCGACGCTGAGCAACACCTTGAAGAACAAGGTCGATAAGGTCAACACCGGACTTGCCGGGCTTCAAGATAATCTGCACACGCTCTCGGATGGTGCCGACAAGGTCGCCGATGGTAACGAACAGCTCGCTACCGGTCTGGGCACCCTTGCTCAGGGCACCAAGACGCTGAACGCTGCGGTACCAAGCCTCGTTGACGGAATTTCCTCGGCCGCTGACGGTTCGGCAAAACTTGCCACCGGCGCGAACAGTGCCCACGACGGTGCAAAGCAACTGGCCGCTGGCCAGAAGTCCGCGCTGACCGGTGCGACCCAGGCCGCCGACGGAGCTAAGAAACTGGATTCCGGAGCTGGTTCCCTGGTGTCCGGCGCCGACCAACTCCACTCCGGTTTGGTACAGCTTTCCGCTGGTGTCGGCGATCTGTCCGACGGTACCGACAAGTTGCAAGATGGCTCCAGCGAGCTGGCGACGGGTCTGGATGACGGCGTCAAGCAGGTTCCTAACCCCGATAAGAAGACCAGCGAAGAGCTCTCCGACGTGATCGGTAACCCGGTGACGGTGGAGAACACCAAGCAGTCTGAGGCCAAAGCTTATGGCGAGGGTCTAGCCCCATTCTTCATGACGCTGGCGACCTTTATCGGTGTACTGATCCTCACCCAGGTGATGCGCCCTATTACCAAGCGCGCCCTGCTCTCTAACGGCAGTAACTGGAAGATCTCGCTCGGTGGTTGGATACCATTCGCTGCCGTTGCCGTGATCCAAACGAGCTTGCTCTACGCGGTCGTGCACTTCGGACTGGGTCTGCACACAGCGCACCCATGGATGGCATGGCTCCTGCTGGTACTCGCCGCCCTGTGCTTCAGTGCCCTGATCCAAGGCTGCTTCGCCCTGCTAGGAACAGCTGGCAAGTTTGTGGTGCTCGTCTTGATGGTGCTGCAGCTGGTGACCGCCGGCGGTACCTTCCCGTGGGAGACACTGCCAGCACCATTGCACTTCCTGCACCAGATCTTGCCGATGGGTAATGTGGTCGTCGGACTGCGTCATCTGGTCTACGGAGCGGAATTGAATGTGCTCTCCGCGGTCGCAGGCTCCTTGCTCATCTACACCGCGATCGGACTCTTGCTGAGCATGCTCGCGGTACGTAAGGGCAAGACCTGGACCCTGAAAACACTGCAGCCGGAGTTGAAGGAATAATGATGCTTCCAGGTGCTCGTCGTCGAGTTCGCACCACCGACTCCAAGGAACGGCTCTTTGAGGCCGCGATGGAGTTGCTCGGTTCGCGTTCCCCAGAGGCTGTGTCGGTCGATCAGATTGCCGCTGCCGCCGGGGTGTCCAAGGGGACCGTGTACTACAACTTTGGTTCCAAGGACGAACTGGTCAGCCAGATTCTGGAATACGGTGCAGGCAAACTCATGCATCAGCTAACGCAATTGGCCAAGGACGATGATCCTTATCAGGCGCTGAAGTCTATGATCGAGTTTGCCATGGAGTTTGTCACCGGTTATCCGTCCTTCGCCCAATTGTGGATGCAGGAACAGCTGCAATCGGACAAGTCCAGCGACTTCGCCCAAACCGCGTTGCACCGCCAGGTCACCGCCCTGCTCATCAAAGTGCTCGATCGTCTGGTGCACCTCGAGGAAGCCGAAAAACTGCCGGTGGCCAGCACGATCTTTGGGGCGGCCCTGTTCACCGCGCGGATGAGCAGTACGCGGCGCGATGAACTGGCCCATGAGCAGGTAGTTCGCGCGATCCTGCTCACGGTTGATGGTTTGCTGGCAACCCGGCCTCGCACCACAAACTAGTCGCTTCGATCCCCGGCAGCGCCCCGGAAAAGATCACCACCCCCGGGTAGTTGTTCACCCGCTGCACCACATACTGGTAGCCGGCGTGTGGCAACCGGGTCAGGATCTGATCGAGCACGAGCACTGGTGGCTCACGCAACAAGGCACGAGCCACCAGCAGTGCCGCCTGCTGGCCAGGTGCCAGTGGTTCCCCGCCCCGACGCAACCGCGTTGCTTCCCGCTGTGGCAATGCTTCGAGATCCAGCCCACACTTCTTGGCCAAGTCCAACGCTTTTTCCACGGAAGCTGAGGGGTGACGATACCGTAGGGCCCGGGCAAGGGTGCCACGTTCCGGGACCATACTTTCCAAGGCCGCACCGATCACCTTGCGTCGAGTGGTCGGCAGCAAATCCTCACTGCGCCCCTCGGCAACCCACACCCCGTAGTGGCTCGCACCCAGATTCCCCAGGCTTCCGGTAGCGATCGCGGTCAATAACCTCGTGCGCTGGCGCTCTGCCCCGACGATGTGTATGCGTTCACCGGGCTGAGCCCGCAGTACCGGGAACTGGCCGAAGTCATCGACTGGAAACTGAATTCGCACGGCCGAAAATTGCCCCATGAATTCCTTAGCATCCCTGGTACTGACCGGCGGCGTCCCGGCCCGGGAAAATTGTGCTTCCTGCGCTAGCAGAGGTGCGATGATCCGGCGTCCGGCCTTGTAATTTTGTCGGTATTCTACCGCTTTACCCCATTCGCCCAGGCTCCCGGCGCAGATCCCCATCAAGGTCAGGGCACTGGCCACCGCAGATCCCGGCAACCCCAACATCTGGCACACCGAGACGACCAGCGCCGTGCCCAACAGCGGCACGGCCAACGCCGAGGATCGCAGGGCCGCAGCATAGCGCGCCCGATGCACTGACGCGTCGACGACCTTCTGCGCACTGCTCTGGACCCGCGCCACCTCACGCTGAACCCCGCCACCGGCAGAGATCGCGGTCCTCGCCGCCACCGTGTCCGCAATTCGGGCAGCCAAGTTGCCCCGGTGCCGGCGCAAGGTCCTGGCACTGGCAAAAGTTCCACCAGCTAGCCCGAACAAAAACACCGCTTCTAGCCCCAGGGTCAATCCCAAACTCGCGGCCAGCAAGGGGTGCAGCGCGAACAGTCCCACCCCACTGACCACCAATAGCGGTAGCCCCGCGATCAAGGGCACCAACCCTTGTACGATCCAGTTGCGGATCGAGGACAAGTCGTTGGTGGAACGCGCGATGGTAATCCCGGCGGATGGTCCACGTTCGCTCAGCAGCGCATGGGTCACCAGCCCGCGCCGTAATTCCGCCACATAGTTCTGGCCAAGTTTCTCGGCCAGGACCCGTTCCAGAAACTTCGCCACAAAGAATCCGGCCACCAATACCAGCACCCGCAGCGCTAGCCAGAGGCTAAAACCGCCAGCTAGCTGGCCGATCAGCCAGCCAATGGCTAAGGAGAACAACCCCGCGGTGATACCAAGGCTGACCAGTTGTGCCAGCAACTTGCGTCGCCCGGGAGCGTAGAGCTGGGGCAACATTACTTGGCCGGTAGCAGACTGACGGCCACCTCGGCCTGGCACAGCTCGTAGGTGCCGATCACCGGTGTGGAAAGCTGAGCCTGAGCTTCCTGGGTAGCTAATGGTGACGCGGTCACCACCCCTGAGACCGCAGCGAGATCCACACCTGCTTCTAGCAAAATACGCTCGCCGGCCTGTGCACCTAACGCGTCCTGCGCGCTAAAGAGCACCCGATCCACATGCTGGGTAAAGACCGGGTCAGCCAGAAGGCGTGAAGTTTCACCCTGAAATAGTCCGTCGGCGATTTCGATGACGACCGCATCGGCACCCGTGGTACTTTGCTCTCGGATCATCGCCACCAACAGCGAGCGCACCGTCTCGTACTCCAAACGGTAGGTGGTCGGGAAGCCGAAATCGGTGAAGTCGCAGACGCTGAAGGCCCCGGCATCGGTGAACAGGTTCGGATCATTTCCGGCGCCGGTTCCCGTGGCCTTGCCCGCGGCAACATTCAATCCAGCATTGACCAGCCCATTGACTAGGCACCCTAGGGTGGTGGACTTTCCGGAGTTCATCGAGGTGCCCAACACTGCGAGCACCGGAGGGTGAACCGCTGCGGATTGTGCTGCCTGCGGTGATTCGTTGTTGATGTCTAAGGGTGCAAAGTCTGCGAGGTTCACCACCTGACCGTGGCGCATCAGCAGACCCACCGGCTCTAGTTGCGTGGCCTGATCGATGGACGCATGCTGTTCGATCACTTCACTGGCCACGCCTCCAGATGCGACCAACTGGCATGGCCCTAAATCCCGGGGAACATGCGCGAGGAACTGGTCCGGTGCGTACCGATGGCCGTAGGCGACCATGATTTCTTGCCCAACAAACATTAGCTGACGCCGGGATACCGGGGATTGCAAGCGGGTGTGCTTGCCCAGCTCGCTCACCTTCGCGATCACCACGTCCCCGGGTGTCGGAACCAGCGTTGGGCGGTAGACGATCTGGAAGTCTTGGGGATTGCGCTGGACTTCTGCGGCGACAAAACGCGTGGTGTAGGCGGCTCGTATGCTTTGGGCACGTGGTGCGTCCAAAACCTGTCGCACTTCATCACGGGCAGCGCTGCTCTGAACTGGAAGTGTTTCTGCGATGACGGCCATAATCCCATTCCTCTTTCACACATGAACCGTGGCAGCCTATTGCTGCTACGGCGTTGGCTTTAGCGCCAACAGTGTTCAGTGAATCGGGCCATCATTAATCGCAGATGAGCTGGAGCTGGTGCCTTCCCGTGTAAACGATGAGAGGGTTTTCATAACCCCAGATCACCCAAATAATGCACTTTGACTAGTACATAAGAAAATATTCGGTGAGAGTTTTCTCATTCGGGCCGGGGAGCTACGAAATGCGTGACCCGGGCGTCGCGCGCATCTAGATGCGCGTACGAATGGCTGGTTTCCAATACGGTAGTCCCCAACGTCGGATAGTTCATCGCCAACTCGTAGACGGCTTCCTCATCCGAATCCACCGATGCTAATCGCAAGGCGAGTTCTTGAAGGATGGGTTGGTGTCCGATGACCAGCAAAGTGCTGACGGTATCGGGCACTTCGTTGATAATCGAGCACAGCTCAGACACCCCCGCGCCATAGATCCTAGAGTCCACGTAGGGCGTTGGACCCTTTTCACCCAGCTCCGAAAGCACCCATGCGCAGGTCGAACGTGCCCGCAACGCATCCGAACACAGAATGTAGTCCGGTATCAGATCATTCTCCACCAGCCACGCACCAGCCGAGGGAGCTTCACGGTTTCCGCGCGCGGCCAGGGGGCGATCATGGTCAGCCAGTCCCAATGGATAGTCGGACTTGGCATGGCGCATCAAGATCAGCTTACGCGTTTGCATGGTATTCATGTTCTCAGCTTAAGACAGTAGCGGCGGGAAAACCTAATTTGGTTTGCCCGCCGCTACTGGGAAATGACTTTAGATCGAGTATTCAGGTGCTGCCCAAACGACAACTTCTGGGTGCTCGTAGAAGCGGTAACCCTGACCGCGCACGGTGCGCACGGTGTTAGCCAAGCGTCCAAGCTTGGAGCGCAGGCGACGGATATGCACGTCGATGGTGCGCTCGTTGGGAACCTCTTCGGCATTGCGCCACAGGTTTTCGAGCAGTTCTTCGCGACCCACGGTTCGGGTGCCGTTCTCCACGAGGAAGTTCAGCAGTTCGAATTCCTTGAAGGTCAGGTTCAGGGTTTCACCGTCCAGGTACACTTCGCGGCGTGACAGGTCGATCAGCACGCCCGATGGACGTGGAGTGCTCGGACGAGCTTCGGTGCGTGGGCGACGCGAAACCGTTGGGTCACCCAATGCCTGGCGCACAACGTCAATAGGCTCACCCTGGGCACTGGTTGGAGCCAGAGCAACGGCAGCATGGGTCTGTGCTTGTGGCGAGAGGGTCGCCAAGAATGCGCGAACCTGGGTCGCCAGCTTACCCAGCGAGGTGCCCTGCGCCTGCGCTGCAGCTTCGTCTAGTCCTACGTACAGGACAAATCCACGTGCTGAGGTATCTGCGCTGGCCTGGCCGGCGGCCTGTACCGGAGCGTTGGTCGACTGATGCGTTGCTTCACGAGTTTCATGAACGTTAGAAACTGCGCGCAGTGGGCGATAACCCGCTGGAGCATAGTTGCCAGTGGCCTGGCGCTGTGCAGCAGCTGCGCGGTTCTGCGCGTTGCGAATTGAAACGTGGACGTATCCGGATCCAGCCGACATGATGTTTTCCTCTTTTAGTGCGAAGGCCAAGTGGTTTGGCGCTCGTGCTTCGGGTTTTGCTTGCGCTGTTCGCGGCCTTCGTCCACGTTCAGCAGTTGGGTTCCCCGTCAGCGACTGACAAGATGTCGGTTACGAATTACTCGTAAATTCCATTTATCTTTCGCTGACGCCGAGCATTCGATTGCAACGAGCATCGGTACGCCACGGCTGTCCGCCGGGATACTTTTTGCTGTTCTGCGCCGTACTCACACCTCTAGTTTCCTCGTAACATTGTCAACTTGCAAGTAACAAACCAGGGGCATGTCCACATAGTGAGACAATAATGTTCAAAGGTGACACACGCCACGTTAGCCATATCGAGGTCATCTAAGCGCTTAACTAAGCAATATGTTCAATGCTCTAGTCACTAATAGAACACATCGACTGGTCCATTCATTGCGATGTATAAGCATTCATGGCGACACGCTGTCCACACTTCAATCATTCGCCGATCGCTGACGTTGACCAAATTAAGCACTATCCATCAGCAATTTTCCTGCATAAACTCGACATACAGTCATAGCTCCCGCACAGCAAAAACATATTCTTACCCCATGGCAATAGGAGACGCTTTTAAACATGAATGAATCTCGGTTTTCACCTTCGCAATTGCCCCGTCTCACCCATCCTGATGGCACCCCCATTAAAGTCCTCGTAGTCGACGACGAACCATCGCTGGCCGAACTAGTCTCCATGGGAACCCGCATGCTCGGCTGGGAAGCCACCGTCGCACACGATGGTCCAGAAGCCGTCGCCACCGCACGCAACCTGGCACCAGATGTTCTTGTCTTGGACTGGATGCTGCCCGGCTTTGACGGCCCAGAGGTGCTACGCAAGGTCCGCACCCACTTCCCCGAGATCCCCGTACTATTCCTCACTGCCAAGGACGCGGTCGAAGATCGCATCGAAGGTTTGGGTGCAGGCGCCGACGACTACGTCGCCAAGCCATTTAGCCTCGAAGAAGTATTGATCCGCCTGCACCGGTTGGTGGAGCGCTCGGGCGCAGCCGCAGCAGACTCTGCTGAACTGGTCGTCGGCGATTTGGTCTTGAACATGGACTCCCACGATGTCTCCCGTGCCGGTCGCGACATTTCGCTGACCGCCACCGAGTTTGATCTGCTCAGTTACCTGATGAGCAACGCTCGTCGTGTGGTTTCCAAGTCCCAGATCCTTGATAACGTCTGGCACTACGACTTCGATGGCCAGGCCAATATCGTCGAACTTTACATCTCCTACCTGCGCAAAAAGATCGACGTTGATGCAGAGCCAATGATCCACACCGTACGTGGCGTGGGCTACGTACTGAAGCCGGCGGCATGAGTTTTTTCTCCCCTAGTACCAAGGTCAGTTCCCCCCACTCCTTGCAGCGTAAACTCCTGTTGATCCTGCTGACGTCGTTGACCGCTGTCTCCGTCTTGTTGGGTGTGCTCTACAACGCGGGCATGCGTCAAACCTTGATGGATCAGCTCAACAGCCAGTTGAGGTTGACCACCGAGCGCGCACTGAATTATTCACAGGGCGCGCCGGCGGTGAACTCTCGCTTGGATGCACCAGGGCAGTCCGCGGGCACGCTCACCGCGCGCTTCGTTGATAAGTATGTCTTCAATGGCGGCGTGCTTGATGAGCGCACCGGTGAATTACAGCAGCTCAGCCAGGAAGATGCCATCCCGATGGTAGATCTTGAACTCAGCGACGTTCATCAGGACAAGGACAATTTCCACCCGGTACGCGCCCACCTGACGGTCGGCGACTACTACCTGGTCGCGGTCAAAGATTCTGGGTCCAATGGCATCCTGATCGTCGGACTGCCGCTACACAGCACCGACATGGCGCTGCGCGGGATGGCATGGTTGACATTATTTATCGCGTTGATCTTGATCGCTGGTGCCGGGTTGGCTGGCTCATGGTTGATTTCCCGTTCCCTCGCTTCTTTGAAACGCGTGGCCTCCGTGGCAGCGTCCGTGGCAGAAGAGGACCTGGATTCAGGCAAGGTCGCACTGACCCAGCGAGTACCAGCTGCGGATGCGGTTCCCGGGACCGAAGTGGGCAACGTCGGCAATGCGCTGAACGCCATGATCACCAATGTTTCCACTGCGCTGACCGCTCGCGAAAAGTCGCAAGCCCAGATGCGCCAGTTTGTGGCCGATGCCTCGCACGAATTGCGCACCCCGCTCTCCTCGATTCGTGGTTACACCGAATTGCTTTCCGCCACCGAGCACTTCTCCCCCGACGGCCAACGCTCGGTAGACCGTGTGCTTCAGCAAAGTAGCCGCATGGGAACCTTGGTGGAGAATCTGTTGCTACTGGCTCGTTTGGACGAAGAAAATTCGTTTAAGCGCAGTAGCCTGGATCTCGGCATGCTCACCGCCGATATCACCGAAGATTTCAAGCTCACCGCCAGCGACCATCATTGGAAATTCGAATGCCTCGCTGAACAGACAACGGTATTTGGCGACGCAGCCGCGCTTCGCCGAGTCATCACCAATTTGCTAGCCAATGCGCGCAAGCACACCTCCGCGGGCAATACCGTCACTGTGACCATTGACCAGGACGATGACACTGACGAAGCAATCCTTGAGGTACACGACACCGGCGAGGGCATCGCTCCTGAGTTCCTACCTAGGGTGTTCGAACGTTTCACCCGTGCCGATAAGGCTCGTTCAGGTTCCGATGGCACCACCGGGCTGGGCCTGCCGATCGCCAAGAGCATCGTCGAAGCCCACGGCGGTAGCATTTCGGTACGTTCCGAACCGGGCAACACGGTCTTCGAGGTTCGCCTGCCACTGGCGGATGAGGAATCCGAGCCAGAAACAGCTCAGGCCACGATCAAGTGATCGTGGCCTGAGGGCTAAAGCTTGCTGCGGTTAGGCAATCGGTGGGGTGACGCCGTACAGGCGGTCACCGGCATCGCCCAGACCTGGAATGATGTACGACTTTTCGTTCAGCTTCTCGTCCAACGAAGCGAGCACAACATGTACTCGATCGTCGTCCCCATGGATTTCTTCCAAGCGGGCCACGCCCTCAGGGGCGGCGATCAGGCAGATGCAAGTCACGGACTCGGCGCCACGATCGAAAATGAACTTGATGGCTTCAGCCAAGGTTCCACCGGTAGCCAGCATCGGGTCAAGCACGAATACCTGGCGGCCGGTCAGGTCGTTAGGCACGCGGTCGGCATAGGTGATGATGTCCAGGGTTTCTTCATTGCGAGCCATGCCCAGGAAGCCGACCTCAGCGGTAGGCACCAGACGGGTCATGCCTTCAAGCATGCCCAGTCCTGCGCGCAAGATGGGAACTACCAATGGGGTTGGCTTGGCAATGGCGGTGCCAATGGTGGTAGCAACCGGAGTCTGAACCTCAACTCGTTCGGTTCTCACCTCACGGGTTGCCTCGTAGGCAAGCAGGGTTACCAGTTCGTCAGTGAGCTGACGGAAGATCGAAGATGGGGTGTTCTTATCTCGAAGAACCGAAACCTTGTGTGCCACCAGCGGGTGGTCGACTACCTGTACGCGCATAAGTAGAAATCTATCAGCACCGCTATGCTCGAATCGATAGAAAACCCCGAAATTCCGCTCTTAAACGATAATGATGTGCCCAAAGAAACAGGAATGAGGCCTAAGCACGTAGAGTAAAAGCACTATGGTGCACGAATACGATGCTTGGATGGACCTCGCGCTGAGTGAAGCACGCGCGGCGCTAGTCACCGATGATGTCCCCATTGGCGCGGTGATCTTCTCCCCCGATGGTCAGGTGCTTGCCACCGGACGCAATGAACGAGAAGCGATCAAAGACCCCACCGCCCACGCGGAAGTCGTGGCCATTCGCAATGCAGTACGCGCGTTGGAAGCACGCGGTGAAAGCGACGGGTGGCGTCTAGAAGATTGCACCCTGGTGGTGACCCTTGAGCCTTGTGCCATGTGCGCCGGTGCTATCGTACTTTCGAGAATTCCTAGGCTGGTCTTTGGTGCGTGGGATGAAAAGGCCGGGGCCTGCGGATCAGTGTTCGACATTGTTCGCGAACCCCGACTCAACCACTGGGTCGAAGTCTATTCGAGGGTGAAAGAACAGGAATGTGCGGAGCTCTTGCGGCAATTTTTCCGGGCAAAACGCGGCTAAACCCGTCAATTCGTGTGTTTCGAACCACTTCAGCCTGATTATCGGGTTCTCGTTTTTGTATTCACCTTAGGTTCGGTATAGAGTTATCAGGTCTGGTGACGTGTCCGAGCGGCCGAAGGTGCAACACTCGAAATGTTGTGTACGGTAACCCCGTACCGTGGGTTCAAATCCCACCGTCACCGCCAAGAAAACCCCGTAGATTCAATGAATCTACGGGGTTTTGCTTTGTCTAAAAGCTAGCGAGGCCTAGTTGGAGAATAGGTCTACGAGCTTGCCCTTGGCATCCCATAGCGCCAGCGAGTCTCCCCCATTGTTCAGTACCGCTGCACCGCCTAGGTAGAACGCATCATCGCTATTGGTTCCTGGCCCGGGGTACACGCGTAGTTTCTCACCTGGCTTCAAGACGTAACCGTCGCCGACCTGCAACTTATTATTAGCAGCATCACGAATCACGTAGCCACTGACATCAATGGTGCGATGTCCTGTGTTCTCCAAGATAACGTGTTCGCCGTTTTCCGGAGTTACGTCACTACCTGGAACGTCGTTGATGGCATCCGAAATCAGTACACCGTTGTTTGCGGGGAACACCTTTTGCCCGTCGAGGTGCCGGCCGATTTGCTGCGGAAAATCGCCAGTAATGCGTTCAACGCCTAAAGCCAATGCTTCGTCTGCGACTTCGGTGGCATTGACCGTGTAAACACCCAGCCCCAAGCCCGCGTCCTTCACGCGTTTCGCTCCAGCTGCATCAAGAGTGCGGTAGCTAGTACCAAAAGCGTCTGCGTAAGTGGCGTAGTGTTCAAGCACCTGCGCAGACGGTACGGTACCGGTCAACTGTTGTAGTGGCACGTCGGGAGCCAGCTGGGCAAAACGCTCATTTGAGGCAGCATCAAAACCTAAAACTTCGATCTTTCCCGCACGAAGCAAGGAATTCCATGGACCTTCGTTGGCCAGCGCATCGGCGACTACCTGCTCGACGCCTGGAGATTTTGCGGGGTCTTTGATCTCAATGAACACGCCAGTCTGGCCAGTCAGGGCTCCAAGAACATCATCAAAGCGCGGGATTTTAGCCCCGACAAACTTGTCTGAGAAATACGAGCCTGCATCCAATTGCTGCAGTTCGTTCCATGTGAAGGAGGTAATCGGATCATTGGCACGATCCGGAAAGACCTCTTCAACGTTGGTGGTGCGCGCAGCTGTGCCATCGTGGAAAATGAACGGCACGCCGTCTTTTGAAAGCTGCACATCGATTTCAATGAAATCAGCACCCGACTGACTTCCTGTTTTGATTGCTTCCAAAGTGTTTTCTGGTGCCACGCCCGCAGCGCCGCGGTGCCCAATAACCAATGAGTTGTCTTTCGAGGTCTCACTGTCGTCGGCGACTGTTGGGACAGAAATTCCAGCAACGAGGCAGAGAGTTGCCACGCCAAGGGTAATACTGCGCAGTTTCATGTTGGGTATCCTTTGGTGTCGTTGATGAACACCCAACATGCTTTCGTGCGTGTATGACCTTCACTTCACGCAAAGTTGAAGCGAAGATTAATCTTTCCTAATCAATAACGTGTTCGCTGAACTTTGTCTCCAAAGTAGTCCCGTTCAGCTCCAGATAAATCTGGCCCTCAGTTACCGAAACCGACATCGTGTTTCTGCGTGTTAGACAACGCACGGCGTCATCGATGAAGCTGGAATCAAAAGATCTAAAACGGATGTCTTCGGCCTGGTGGATAGTCTTGCCACGCCACGCCGAAAGCAGTTTCCCCGGATCACGATGGGTATATATTGCTGTACGGTCCGCACGTTTGCTTCCAAGATGTAGGCGCTGGGCGTCCGGAGCACCGACTTCAATCCACGCCGTGATAAGTCCGGTTAGGTCTTTGACAAGGATCGCTGGTTCTTCACCCGTTGAAACGCCACCGGCTGAGAACGCGATACCTTCTTCATATTCCAAGCAGTAAGCAAGAACTCGCGTGATCATGTAAGCATCTGTTTCAGACGGATGTTGCGCCACACGCAGTGACAAATCCTCGTATACCCCGCGATCCACGTCAGCAAGTTGAACGTCAAAAGTGTACATAGTCGCGCCGATAGCCATAGTTCTCGAGTTTACAGCGGTTGAGACGCAGCTGAGCGCCATCCACCGTTCAGGATCTAGGATGCTTCGGGGAATATTCGAATGATTCGGACGTTTTGAGAGTTCTTCTTCCGACCATCGATCTGTTCAGATAGCATTTTATCTATCCGCGCTAGGCCAATTATTGGTGGTGGCGAGGATTCATAGGTGACTTCGCCGGGCGGATGGATCTTGATCTTGTGAGGGTGTTCCCGAACAACTTCTTCAGTCCATCCGGGAGCTTCTTTGGCCAAATTGCAGAATTCACATTTCATGCACCCGTTGCTGCAGCTAGTTTTCCCACCCTTGCTGTGCTGATGTACATGATCTGCGTGGCGAGGTTTGTTATTGCAATATGGGGTGCGGCAGTAAGGGTCTCTTAGCTGCAGAAGCTTGCGTAATGACCCTTTGAAGAGCCGCTCTTTAGAATCCATCGCCACCAGATCCTGGCCACCAGGCATGGTGTAGAGCCGCCGTATCGTTGGGAAGACTCTGATTCTGCGACGCAACAGGTCAAGTTCTGAAATTGGGGAGCAATCATCAATCTCGTCGTAGGCTTCTACCAAGCGCCTGGCATAGTCTGCTGGCACCGTGCCGTAGCCAGGGATTGTGGCAGGTTCGTTCCCATCCATCAATAAAGCCATATCCGTCATTACAAGATTTACGTGCAGCTTTATAGGCAGTGGCTTATCCGAGGGGTGGCCGGTGAGCCGCGAGACCAAAAGATCCGCCTTGAGCTGAGAAATTGAGCGCTCATCGCCGGCCTTTTTCAGCTGCTGAGCTTCATGCTCAAGTGAGGCTTCCACCGCAATGCCCACTTCAATAGGCAAGCTGGCGTTCAGCCTGACGCAGTCTTTTCCTTTGAAGAAGGAAACTCCGCGGTGATTCGTTTTGCGTTCGATGTCTTCATCGCGATTTTCACCGCGGACTTTGTCTACTGCTTTTTGGGAGAGATCGCGGGCCTCGCTAACTGAGGCGGTGTCAAACATGGCTGGCGCCTTGGCGAAGAAAGCATCAAACTCTCGACGTTCTGCTCTGCTCATATCTTCCAGCGGAGCCAAGATTGCCATGATCAATTTTTCGCTGAAGTCGCCGTGCTGGTATCGCGAAAATAGATAAGGAAGGTCTGCTATCAAGAAACGCATGCGACGCACATAAGCCAGCGAGCCATTCTGCGAGCGACGACGTGCCATTGCCACCTGGTGAGCCGTTCCGCGCTGTTTGGCTGTCGCCGGCCCACTAAGAGTTCCACCCTGAGTAGCGTCTAGATGAGCCGTTACTCGCGCTTGAACCGAAGCAAGAAAAGCCGTCTGAGATTCAATTTTCTGAAGTGCTAAAACGCTCAGAGTAGGGTCATCCGAGGTGAGTGACTCTTTGATAAATGACAAATCCTGTTCAGAAAGACATGGAGTATTAGCGAAGGTCGTTCCCACAGGAATCGTATCTTCGAAACTACTACCGAACACTTCATTGTCTTCGAACATATGTCCAGTATACGCCGATTTACCCCTTAAAAACAGGGGTTATCCACAAGAGTTATTTCGGTCGGCGACGTGGATCATTCGAAAACTCGTCCGTATTAAGCGTCGTTGTCCGGATGTTCGTCGGACCATTGATGGGCACGAGAGACTAATTGCTTCGAGAGACCGGATAGATCGCCCTTGGCACTGCCCAAAGCAACGCCGAGTAGGAAAGTGCTCAGGGGCGCGGCAGGGCGGGCGACCTCGTGAGCCACGTGCTTGGCAACGTCCAAGACCGTCGCGATGTCGACTTCGGTGGCGTCCAGGCCCAATTCTTCGGTGGCGGCTTCGAGCCATTCGGTCAGTGCTTCGGGAGGCAAATGTGCAGCCATGTCAGTCCTTTTCATTGTTGGGTTTCATTTTTGTGGGTTCATTGTTGCGGGCGCGTTCTAGAGCCTGCGGGGTATCGATGTCGTTGGTGGTTTCGTCATCCACCGGCAGTTCGGCCAAATCCAGTGTGCCCAAGGCGGCACGCACTGGGGCGTTGACCAGCCGATCGCCGAGTTCAGTGCAAGCCTCAGCGACTGCGGTCGTGCGATATATGCCGGCCAGCCACTGCAGGTAGCCTTGAGCATCGCGCAGTACTAATCCGTCGGCGGCGCGGCGATCGAGGTTCTTCAGGAGGGTGCCGACCACCGCGTCGGGATGCTGAAGATCGCAGGCCAAAATCAAGCACCAGGGGTGATCCACGGCCCCGATTCCGGCGGCGATGCCAGCCAGCGGGCCAGCGAAAGGCGGGTCCTCACGCACGAGGGCGTCGGCCTTGGTGCCGGTGGGCGCATCCCCGATCACCACCACGCGTTGGGCGCCGGCACGACGGGCGGCATCGATGACCCGATCAACGAGGCGCTGGCCGTGCAGCAATAGTTCAGGCTTATTCGCACCGCCGAGCCGGGTGCCGCGACCGCCGGCGAGGACGAGGGCGTCGAAGGTGATGGTCATGGCGCGGTCCGTAGTACCTCGACGGTGTCACCGGGGTGGACCTGTTGGATGCCGGCGGGGATCAGCGCGTAGCCCTGGGCAGCGCCGAAGCCACCGACCGAATGGGAGATGCGCCCGGCGGCTACTGCGGGGGCGCAACGCAGCGATTCGCCGTGCTCGAACACGATGGGCAAAACCTGTAAGCGGTGGCCTGCGGTGCGCCACCCTACGGCGGCCACAGCTTGCAGGCGCGGGCGTTGCAGTTGGCCGTGACCTTGCATGGCGCGCAGTGCGGGGCGGACGAAGAGTTCGAAGCTGACCGCGGCGCTGACCGGGTTGCCGGGCAGGGCAAAAATCATCGCGCCACCGGTTAACCGGCCGGCGCACTGGGGCTGACCTGGTCGTACGCGTACGCGGGTGGCGTAAACACCGGGCTGATCGGCCAACACCTGGCGCATCACGTCATAGTCGCCCGGGCCCACCCCGCCGGTACTCAGGATCGCGTCGTGGGTGGTGGAAAGTTCAGCAAGCTTCGCGCGCACTAGGTGTTCGTCGTCCACACAATGCACGATCGTGGCCGCGGTGGTGCCCGATTCGGCAAGCAGCCCGGAAATCAGGAAGGAATTGCTCTCCGGGATCTGGCCGCGGGCCAGTTCTTCACCCGGCGAGCGCAATTCGGCGCCGGTGATCAACACGGCGACCCGGGGCGAGGTGCGTACGCTCAGTTCGCTGGCCCCGGCAGCTGCCAGCGCGGAGAGGCGGGCCGCGGTGAGTTCTTCGCCGGCGCGGGCGATCAGCTCGCCAGCAGTGCGGTCTTCACCGGCTGCACGCACGTCCTTGCCGGCGGGTACCGGCAGATTGACCTGAACGGTGGACACGTCCCAGCCCGAGCTCGCGGCGCTGGTGTCCTCGATGCGCACCACCGCATCGGCGGCGGTAGGCAGTGGGGCGCCGGTCATGATCTTCACGCACTGACCTGCTAAAAGTTCCGGGTCCCAGCTACTACCGGCAGGAACTTCGCCGATCACCTCCAGGGTCGCTGGGGCGTTAGCAGTGTCGGCACTGCGCACCGCAAAACCATCCATCGCGGAGTTATCCCACAGCGGCATCGCGTGCCCGGCGTGAACGTCGCTGGCGAGCACCGCGCCGTGCAGGGCAGGGCTGATCGGCACGGTCTTCACGCTGAGCGGGTGGACGAGGTCAAGTAGCCGGGCTAGGTGTTCGTCGACGCTGATGGCTTCATCGCGCTGATGCTTCATTCTCGCTCTTTCTGGGCGGCGGCAGGAAGGTTGGCAACCACAGCGCGCATAAACCGATTGACCGGGTTGGCAAAAACCTCGTGCACGCTGCCTGAGTCAACGATCTGCCCGCGGTCTAAGACCACCAGTTCGTCGGCCAGCGCTTGGGTGTCGGCGGCCCAGTGCGAGATGAGGATGGCGCTAGTTGAGGTGCGGGTGAGCTCATCACGCACCAGTTGGCGCATATCCATGGCCGCCTCGACATCCAGGGAGGCGAAGGGTTCGTCGATCAAGAGCAGCTTGGGGCGGGCGGCGAGCGCACGCGCTAGGGCAATGCGCTGGCGTTGCCCGCCAGAGAGCGCGGCCGGACGCTGATGAGTCAGCTCTTCTAGGCCCAGTCGTTTCAGCCACCCTCGGGCCGTTTCCAAGGCCGCCGGTTTAGCGATCCCCGAAGCGTGCGCCCCAAAAGCAATGTTCTTCAGCGCGTCCATATGCGGGAACAGGTGCGGTTCCTGGCTCAGCAGTCCCACCCCGCGCAGGTGCGGGGCCAGGTGCTGGTGTTCGTCGGCCAAGACTTTTGAATCAAGTTCGATCCGCCCGCCAGCAATTTTCTGGGTGCCGGCGATCGCGTTCACGATGGTGGACTTGCCTGCACCGCTGGGGCCCATGATCGCCAGGGTGGACCCGGCGCGAACCTGAAATTCCGCGTTGACCTCAAAACCGGTGCGCGGTACCTGTACGTGTGCCCGGAGCCTCATTTGATCGCCCCCGGACGCCAAGCGCGCACGCACAAGAGCACCAGTACGGCGGTGGCCAGCAACAACAGGGACAGCGCCACCGCGGTGTCCCGCCCGGTGCCCGCGCCGTTAAACGCGGTGTAGATCGCCAGCGGCATGGTCTGGGTGACCCCCGGGGCATTGCCGGCAAACAGTGCGGTCGCCCCAAATTCGCCGATGGCCCGCGCAAAACACAGGATCACCCCGGCGACCAGACCAGGGGCGGCCAGCGGCAGGGTGACGCGGGAAAGGACCATCCAGCGTCCGGCGCCCAGGGTCGCGGCGGCATGCTCGTACCCGGTGCCGGCCGAACGTAGTGAGCCTTCCACCGAGAGCACCAGAAAAGGCAGGGCCACAAAACTTTGGGCGATCACCACGGCCGCGGTGGAAAAGGGTAGGGTGAACCCCCACAGCGAATCGATCAGTTGGCCGATCGGGCTGGTACGCCCAAAGAGGAAGAGCAACGCCACCCCGCCGACCATTGGCGGCAAGACCAGGGGCACGGCGATCAACGCACGCAAAAGTTGGGCGACCTTGGGGCTACTGCGGGCGATCAACAACGCCAGTGGCACCCCGAGCAACACGCAGAGCGCAGTGGCCGCCACCCCGGTGCGCAAGGACAGCCACAGCGCGGATACTGCCTGCTCGCTGGTGGCATCGGCGAGCAGGGTGGACCAACTGGCCCGGCCGATCAGGGCCAGCAGGGGCAAAATCAATAGGGCCAGCCCCAGTACCGCCGGGGCCAGGGTGAAGGCCGGTACGCGCAGCCCGGTATCGCTAGCCATTGCCCTGGGCCGCCCCACTGCCAAAGCCGTAGTCGGTGAGGATCGCTTGGCCACGCTCGCCGATCACGAAGTCTACGAATTCTTGGGCCCCGGGCTGATCGGTCAGTGTGGCGATCGGGTAGCTATTGATAACCTCGTCGGCACCTTCGGGCACGATCGCGGCAAGCTGTTCATCGTCCTGCACGTCGGTGGCGTAAACCAACCCGGCATCGGCTTCCCCGGCGGCCACCTTCTGCACCACCGCGCTCACGTTTTGCTCTTCACTGACCGGTTTCACGCTCACCGAAGCATTTTCCAGCAGCTGCGCGGAGGCATTTCCGCAAGGCACCTGCGAGGCGCAGAGCACGGTATTGGCGTCGGCTAAATCTTCGAGCGCTGTAATGTTGGCGGGATTGCCTTTGGGCACGGCGATCACCAGCGTATTGCTGGCCAAAATGACCGGTTCATGACCGAAGCCCGCCTCGGTGACCGTGGCCATATTCGCTTCGTCCGCGGAGGCAAAAACGTCTACTTCGGCGCCTTCGACGATCTGGGTGGCCAGGGTGGAGGACCCGTCATAATTGATCCCGGCGATCTTCACCTCGGGGTGCTCGGCCTGAAATTCCTTGGCTATCTGCTCAAAAGCGCCGTGTAATGAGGCGGCCGCCGAAACGGTGATACTTTCTTGCTGTGCGGGTTGATCACTGGTGCAACCGGAGAGCGCTAGGGTGGCGGCGGTGCCTGCCAGCAATAATCGGGCAGCCCTCGGCCAAGATACGCGCATATGTTCTCCATTGGTTAAGCTTTGTGCCCCATGCTACAACTTTCGTGCGTTGATTTGCTGTTTTAGTCATCGAGCTTCCACCACCTTGCGCGGGCGGTTAAGCTGGTAGTTATGACAGTTTCACCCGCGGGGGATATCACCGACGCCCGCGGGCGGCCCCTGCATGATTTGCGGATCTCGGTCACCGACCGGTGCAATTTCCGTTGTGTGTATTGCATGCCCAAGGAAATTTTCAGCCGCGACTTCGCTTTTCGTGAGCGTTCGGAACTTCTGAGTTTCGAAGAGATCGAACGCCTGGCCCGGGTCAGTGTTTCGCTGGGGGTCAGCAAATTACGGCTGACCGGTGGCGAACCCTTGTTACGCCGGGGCATCACCGAATTGGTCTCGATGCTTGCACAGTTACGTACCCCAGACGGTGCACCGGTAGATCTGGCGATGACCACCAATGGTTCGGCCCTGCCTAAAATGGCGCAATCGCTGAAGGATGCAGGCCTGAACCGGGTGACTATTTCCCTAGATTCGCTCGATGACGCGAAGTTCAAAGCCATCAACGACGTGAACTTCCCGGTCTCTCGCGTACTTGAAGCCATTGAGGTGGCCAAAGAGGTCGGGCTGGGCCCGGTGAAGATCAATACCGTGGTCAAGCGCGGGGTTAATGACGATGAGATCCTGAAACTGGCCGAGCATTTCCGTGGCACCGGAGCCATCCTGCGCTTCATCGAATATATGGACGTGGGCACCACCAACGGGTGGAAGCTTGATGAGGTCTTGCCGTCGGCCGAGGTAGTTTCGATGATCAATGAGCGTTGGGATCTTGAGCCGGTGACCAAGACAGAACCGGGCGAAACGGCCAACCGCTGGCGCTATACCGATGGTGCCGGGGAAATTGGCGTGATCTCCAGTGTCACCAATGCCTTTTGTGGCAATTGCTCACGTGCACGGGTTTCCGCCGAAGGACAGCTCTACACCTGCCTATTTGCCGGGTCCGGCTATGACCTGCGCAAGCTGATGCGTGAGGGAATCAGCGATGATCATTTGGCGAAGGCGCTGACCGGGCATTGGTGGAAGCGTGATGATAACTATTCCGAGCTGCGCGCCGCCCTGACCCCGGGCAATCGCAAGCGCATCGAGATGTCCTATATCGGGGGCTAGCGGGAATTTTTGCGGGCGTGCTGGATGGCCTGCGCGGCGACGATTTCAGCGTCTTGCCGGGCAAGGGGCGAATAAGCCACGTCGTCATCCCCGTAGAGGTCTTCAGCGATTTTCGCGGCCTCCTGCGGGTCGGCGATTTCTAATCGTGCAATCAGGAAGCTGAGATCCTCCATATCTCGCTCTCTGGCCGAACTGAGTTTCATGGCGAGCAGTGTCTGTGGTGAAGCTAGTTTGAGGCGATATTTACCGCCCACGGTTATTGGTATCCAACTCGCACCCGCGGGAATGAATGCAGTGGCAGAAGAGTTCAACCAGTCTCGTGGTAGCCCGCGCTCGTCAGCAATTTCCTGCACGATCTTTTCAATGGCAAGCACCGAAGAATATGATCCATCAATATCAATCGTGACGCGTCGATCCATACCGGATAAGGCCATGGCGGCACCACCAACTAGGGAAATAGTCTCCTGTATTCCGCTAGCTTCCAACCTGGAGTAGAGCTCGTTTAAGAGCTCCCGGATATCATCCAGGGCCAGTTCTACACGCATAGCTGGTCCAAGGAATTGTCCTTGAGGAAGATATTGAATTCTGCGAAACGCCGAGGCGTGCGCTTGATGGTCAGTGCCCGAAACTCATCGGTCAATTCCATGCGATCTTCGGCCGGGAACCAAGGATCTGCAAGCTTCGACCCCCAGCGTGGCGGTGTGGAGTGGTGGTGATCAAGGACCTCTCGGGCCCCAGCCGCAAGCAGCGCATCAAAATGTTGCGATCCAGTCGTCGGCGGCTTTTTGAGTCGGAAGGGCTTCATCGACTTGAGCCTCAGGAAGCAATCCATCGCAAGTTGCAGGGCAAACCGCGAATCGTCGTTATTAATTTCTTGAGCAATGGCTCGTGCTGCCTGATCTAAGACGGCCTGTGGCGTTTCAGCCGGTGCGTTCCACACAATATCCATGGTGGCCGCCACCCTCAGCGCGGCCCCCAGCTCAATTGTTTCCTTACCCAATTCCAGATCGCCAATGTATTTCCGAGATAGTCCACTCAGCTCAGCCAATGCTTGCTGGCTGAGCCCACGCGCGATGCGCGCCCCGCGAATGGCTTGGCCTAGCGTTTGAGCGGAATCTATCGTTTTCATGCCAACATTATGACACCGTACGGTAACAAAATGAAGAGGAGGTTTTTATGCCATGGTCTTCTGGCCATCAAGGGCTTCGCGGATGATATCTGCGTGCCCCGAATGCTGGGTGGTTTCGGCGACGATATGCAGCAGGGTGCGACGCACCGACCAGTGAGTGTCAACAAACCAGGGAGCTCCGGGCAGCTCATGCACCGCATCCAGATCTATGTCGGCGAGCAGTTCGTCGGTGGCAGCCGCAATCTGCGCGTAGTTTTCTAACAACGCTTCTAGGGTGTCTCCGACCTGCATACGAAATTCATTATGGAAAGCCTCGATCGCTTCGGGTGGCATCTGAGTGAAATCAGCACCATCCCAGGCCATGGCCGCACGGCCTTTGACCATAAATTCCTGCCACTGCTTTTCGACCGCACTGACATGTTTAATCAATCCACCGAGGGTCAATTCGCTCACGGTGGTGCGCTGCGCGGCCTGTTGATCGCTCAGATTCTGAACGGTGAAACGCAGGAAATGTCGCGCGTTGGCCAGGGCCTGGAAGAGGTCGGCACGTTCGCCGCTCAAGGTGGTGTTGGTGATGGCCATGGTGCTCATGATTGCCTCCTGGCATAAGCTGCAGCCGGTATTTCCAGCTGGTAATAACCAGAGTAGAAGTGAAAAGTGCCAGTTTCTGTCCTAAATCAAGGCAGACTTAACCCATGAGTACTAGCACCCGATTTTTGCATTTACTCTCGCTCTTACAGACCCATCGATACTGGTCCGGAGATGAGCTCGCCGAACGTTTGGATGTCAGCCTGCGCACGGTTCGCCGAGACATCGACCGACTGCGCGACTTGGGCTATCCGGTACAGGCCGATCGTGGCGTGGGTGGCGGTTATCAATTAGCTTCGGGAACCGCTTTGCCTCCCCTAGTACTCGACGATGACGAAGCCGTGGCACTAGTGGTGGCCTTGCAATCCACAGTGCACGGCGGGTCTTCCGCGCTGGCCGAGGCGGCCTTGATCGCCATGGGGAAAGTGGTGCCGGTACTGCCTGCGAGGTTGCGAAAGCGGGCCCAAGCGTTGACGGCGAGCACCGTTCCGCTGAATTCTTCGTCCTCCGCGCCAGATCCGGTGGACCCGGCAGTACTGGTGACCTTTGCCCAAGCCTGCCGAGATAATGAGCGGATCGCTTTCGACTACAAGGACGCCAAGGGGGTTCTCAGCTCGCGACGGGTTGAACCGGTGCAACTAGTAAATGTGGGCAACCGCTACTATCTGGTGGCCTTTGATCTGGATCGTGATGATTGGCGTAGCTTCCGGGTGGACCGGGCGCAGAATCCCTCGCCGAGGGCATTACGGTTCACGCCGCGGGCGGTACCAGGTGGGGATGCCGCCGGCTTCGTGCGCGCAGGGTTGCGCGGAAGCGGACAACCGAATGTGAGCGCGCGAGTGCAGGCCAGTGCCAAGGAGTTGGAGCCATTAATTGGACGCTGGTTTCAGATCGAAGCAATCGATGCCGACAGCTGCCTGGTGCGTACCGAAAATACCGACCTGCGGTGGGCCGCATTCGGGCTAGCCATGAGCCAAGCCAGGGTCAGCGACGTTCAGCCTCGGGAACTGAGAGAGCTTCTGGATTCGTGGATAGCAAACCTCGACTGACGGATAAGAAGTTAAAGTGGCGCTATCAGGCCCAACCCCTGCTTACGCGGTGACCAAGGCTCGCTTTACTCGCTCAAAGTCCCAAATAGGTGTGGCAGCAACCCACGAACTCACCTCAGACATCAGGTTTAAAGTGCTGCATTCGGTGATCTTGAACAAACTGGGTGAAGCCGAGGATGCGCTAGAAACTACGTACGAAATCCACGGTGATGGGCGAATAACACTCATACCATCACCATTGGCGCAGGGCAGAAAGTTTCGCGATTGCACTCGACGAGCTTCCGGACACCGCCGTTGGTCTGTCACCGCGCGTACTTTCTGATGAGTAGATATCGGGGCCAGGCTACGGTTGTGGTGGCGCACCTATAAAGTGCTACTTCCGTGGAGAATCCGAAGAGAAACAATCTATCCAGCATTTAACAGAGCTCACCCCGAACATTTCCGGCTCAGGTAGCAGCATTTGCCTCTCCAGAATCTATAAACCTCGGATCCAACTTACGATTTAACACGTAGTTATTTCCCTAACATTGCATTAGGGTCATCAGGTTGCTCCGAATCGGTGCTGGCAGACACTTCAAGTCCATCGTCGAGGATTTCAAGTTCATTCCGAAGTCCAGGCTTTGTGAGTTCAAGGCTTGCAAGATGTGTTTGTAGACGCTTGCTCATTGGCAGGAACGTTCCTAAAGTAAGTCCGCCTGAAAGTACCGCTCCGACAACTGGTATGGCTTTTGCAATGCCTGTGGCAAATATCTTTTTCGTCATGGACATGCCGAGATGACCAGCAACCTTTTTAACAATTGGGTAAATGATCCCCTTAGTTAAGGCCTGTTGAGGGAGCTTCTTAGCAACATTCCCGGCAATCATATTTGCTACTTTAACGACCCCACCTTGCGCAAATTGAGTACCGAACATTACCCCTATAAACAGAATCAGCATACTTTCAGTAGCATCATCAAGATTCTCGGCATCATCACCAAAAAGGTCGGGCCAGCTATAAATGTAGGCCAACTTCTGGACGACTCGCAGCATGTGCCCTACGTACTGCGCAAAATCTGCTGGTACGGTCCCAAGCATCGCAATACCGCCAGGAATGCCGGAAAGAGCTGACAGTCCAGTGACCTTGCTAGTTTCGTATTTAATAGCCGAGTTCGCTACCTCTGCAATAATCTCTCTGGGTATGCCAGCCGTAGCAGGGCTGCCGCTTATAGCCGCCTCAATCTGCATTTCGCTGCAATGTCGTTTGAGCGCCGATCGAAGATAAGTTTCTCTGTTAATCCGCACACCAGGCAGCTTTGCTGCCGTATCGAGCACCGTTGCAATGTTCAAGCCTGAGCCATCAAATTCTCGTATCTGCTTCACATAATTATCGTATCTTCTGGAACAGACAGTTACGGTGGTTAGGCCAGAATACGCATGAAGATATTGCGCTGGACGCTCTCTTAGGAAAACTTTAAAGATTGGCAGCCGGAAGATAATTGATCTGGCCAGAGAATTCAGGGAAATGCAAAAATTTCGACATATTTAGAGTCGTCTGGCTATCGCAGGCGTATTGCACGAAAAAGCTCGAAAGGATACCCCGATACCGTGATCAAATGCAACTCACCGATCGGAAGATATTCCGCAATTGTTTAGACGCGTATCGATCCTGAGAATAGCGTGATTCCAATGCACGCCGTCATATTAAACCCCAAAAATGACGACGAGTTATAACCCAACCCATTCGGAACTGCCGGAGGTGAAGTGCTGCTTCTTCCAGATCGGAACCTCAGCCTTGATGCGCTCCACCAGGTTTTCGATGGCGTCGAACGCTTCCTTACGGTGCGCGGCCGCCGAAGCCGCCACCAGAGCGGCATCGCCAATCTTTAACGGACCCACGCGGTGCACTGCGGAGAGCTTGAGCCCGGTGCGTTCTTCTTCCTCAGCGATGATCTTCTCAAGGAAATCTTGTGCCTGCGGGTGGTGGGAGTAGTCCAAGGAGTTGACCGATTGGCCGCCATCATGGTTGCGAATGATCCCGTGGAAGAGCACCACGGCGCCGGCGGTGTCGGACTGTACAGCGTTGCGGACCGCAGCCTCGTCGATAGGTTCTTCGGTGATTAGCGCGTAGCTCATGCTCGGGCTCCTTCGGTTGGTGCGGGTTCGGCCAGTAACTGTGCAGCCACGTCAGCCAGTGCGGGAAGTCCGCCTTCAAGATACTTCGTGGTGATGCCTCGCTGGGCAAGCAAGGATGCCGCGCGTTGTGAGCGTGGGCCTCGGGCGCAGTAAACAATCACTTTCTCAGGGATCTGATCCAGCCCTGCGCCGGATTCGATGGCGGCTTCTAGCTCAGGAAGTGGCAGATGCAAGGAACCAGCAATGTGCTGTTGCGCGCGTTCCTCAGCATTGCGCACATCCAACAGGACCGGAGCATCGGGGCCAGTGAGTAATTCGGCGAGCGACTTGGCGCTGATGCCTTGGGCTTCAGGCAGTGAACCGGAACAGAAAAGGACGTAATCAATGAGCTCGGTGACTTGCGCACCGTGCGGGTCCCGGGCGTATTCGAGGGTACGGGTGCTGGCCGCTAGCGCATCGTAGATCAGTACCTTGCCCACCAGCGGATCGCCGATTCCAGCGATCAGCTTCAGCGCCTCGGTAGCCAAGAGCGAGCCGATCGTGCCGCACAATCCGGGCAGTACTCCCCCGGCAGCGCAGTCCGGGACCGTGCCCGGGGCAGGCGGCACCGGGAAGAGGTCGCGGTAGCCAGGACCGTACTCGTGCCAAGCGACCGACACTTGTCCGTGGTGCTGCAAGATGGAGCCCCAAATCAGCGGAATGCCCGAAAGCTGGGCTGCATCATTGGACAGGTAGCGCGTCGGGAAGTTGTCACTTCCGTCGATGACCAAGTCATAATTCGCAAAGATCTCTAGCGCGTTGGAGGAATCCAGGCGCAGGTTGTGTTCGATGATGCGCACGTTAGGATCCAAAGCGGTGGCCGCTTGAGCCAGTGAAGTGGTTTTAGCCAGCCCGATATTGGCGGTGGTATGCGTGATTTGGCGATGCAGGTTGGATAGTTCCACAACGTCATCGTCGACGATGCCGATGGTGCCTACCCCGGCTCCGACCAGATAGGGAACGCTGGCGCTACCCAGTCCTCCGGCACCGATGACCAGGACCCGGGCTGCGGATAGTCTGCGCTGTGCGGTGTCATCAAATCCGGGCAGGGTCAGTTGGCGTGCGGCTCGTGCAGCCTGGTCCTGGCTCAGTTCTGGCCCGGGGGCTACCAGTGCCGGAAAGTCGCGTTCGCTTTTCATCGTGCTCCTTATCGCTGTAGCGCGATAGCATGAAGTCATGTCGAAGATTACGATACGCTACTTCGCTGCCGCGGCGGCAGCGGCGGGCTGTGAGCAGGAGAGCTGGGAACGCCCACCAACGCTCGCGGCGCTACGTAGCGAACTGATCGATTCCTACGGGCCAGAAATGGCGCAGGTCTTGCGTGCGGGCAGCTTCCTGATCAACGGTGTGGTGCGCCGTGATGCCGGCGAACTGGGCCCGGAAGAAAATCTCACCGTGGATGTTCTACCACCCTTCGCTGGCGGATAAGCGATGACCTGCACCCTAGAAAACCACCGCGCCGAGCTTGTTGCGCTGCTGTCCCCGGTCTTTGCATCCCTTGGCGATGAAGTACTGCCCACTGTCAGCGTCGAGGCCAGTAACCGGATCCTCAGTCAGGACCTGTACGCGCAACTGCCAATCCCTGCCTTCACCAATTCGCAAATGGATGGCTACGCCGCACGCAGCGCGGATTTGGCTGAAGCAACCCCCGGATCGCCGATCTGTCTGCCACTGGGATTCACCGCGGCCGCGGGCGATCCACAAATCACCTTGGCCGAGGGTACCGTTAGCCCGGTGATGACCGGCGCCATGATCCCCGCGGGGGCCGATACCGTGATCCCCGTCGAAGAATCGGTGGCCGGCAGCTTCCCTGGCCTGGTTCGGGCTCATCAAGGTGAACCGAGTGGGTCTGCCGAATTCACCGCACCTAGCGAACCGGGCCGATTCATACGACCCGCCGGCATTGATCTTGAAGCCGGCGCGCTCGTAGCCAAGGCCGGAACCCGGCTCACCCCCACCATGATCGCCGCCCTGGTGTCCAGTGGCCTGCGTGAAGTTCCGGTCCGTCGCGCTTTGAAAGTGGCGGTGTGCACCACCGGCGATGAGCTCAGTGATGATCAGCGCTCGCAGGGACAAATCCCGGATTCGAACTCCCCCATGCTCACCTCTTGGTTGCACCAGTACCAAATCCAGGTGCGCACCCTACAACTGCCTGATGACCCCGCGCGCTTTGCCCTGGCCATCGATGCACTGCAGGAGCAGGTGGATCTGATCTTGACGGTGGGCGGAATTAGCGCCGGAGCCTATGAGGTCGTGCGCCAAGCTCTCGCACCTCTGGGTGGCGCCTTCCACCATGTGGCGATCCAACCCGGTGGCCCACAGGGTTTCGCCCAACTGCCCCGGGCGGCAGTCCTGTGCTTCCCCGGCAACCCGGTCAGCGCACTCTTATCGGCGGAACTGTTTTTGGATCCGCTGTTGCGCCGGTTCAACGCCTTGCCAGAACCTGAACCAAAGTCCTACCCGCTGGCTGGCGATGTCACCTCGCCCGAGCACAAGCATCAGGTACGCCGCGGCGTAATCAAAGATGGTGCTGTCGAAATTTTAGGCCCAGGATCGCACCTGGTCCATGACCTAGCCCGCGCCGATGCATTGGTCCACATCCCGATCGGCGTCAGTAAGCTCAGCGCTGGGCAGCAAATTGAAACTTGGAGCATGAATGTCTGAAAAACTTACTCACCTGCGTGAAGATGGCAGCGCCCACATGGTCGATGTCAGCGATAAGGCAGTGACCAAGCGTGTTGCTACCGCCGAAGCCATCTTTGCCACCCGCGAAGATGTGGTTCCGATGCTGATGACCGGTAACCTACCCAAGGGTGAAGCTTTGGGCACCGCCCGAGTCGCGGGCATTATGGCAGCCAAACGCACCTGGGAACTGGTGCCACTGTGCCACCCGTTGCCGATCTCCAAGGTGTCCATCGACTTTGAGGCCCAAGACGCTGCGGTGCGCGTCATCGCACAGGTGACCACCAAGGGCGTAACCGGGGTGGAGATGGAAGCCTTGACCGCAGCGAGTGTGGCCGCGTTGACCCTGTATGACATGGTCAAGGCCGTGGATAAGCACGCTGAGGTGCGCTCGGTGAAGGTTCTGGCGAAGTCTGGTGGCAAGAGTGGCGACTGGGTTCGTGAAGACTAATCGTTTAGCCAGCGTCGTGGTTGCTTCAACCAGCGCTGCTGCAGGCACTTCCGAGGACAAAACTGGCCCATTGATCAACCGGTGGCTGGTTGAGCGAGAGTTTCAAGTGGCTGCGCCTGCGGTGGTGGCCGACGGGCAACCGGTGCACGACGCGGTCAAAGAACAGCTTGCTTCTGGTGCCCGCGTGGTGATCGTGACCGGTGGCACCGGGGTCTCAGCGGATGATCAGTCCCCCGAGATGGTTCAGCCGCTCTTGGAGGTCCAGCTTCCGGGAATCATTGAGGCCATTCGTCGTCGCGGCGAAGCGTCCACGCCATTGTCCATCATCACCCGTGGGGTGGCTGGCTTTGCCGGTGAGACTTTTGTGATCACCTTGCCCGGTTCAACCGGTGGGGTTAAGGACGGGCTGGCCGTGTTGGATACCGTCTTGGAACACTTACTCACGCAGCGAAGCGGTGGCTCCGGCCACGGACCACGCTAAAAACACACGAATTACTTTGATCAGGAAGTCTGAAGCATGAGCGTCGAACCCGGAATCTACCAACACTTCAAAGGGCAGCGTTATGAAGTACTGGCCGTGGGCAAACACAGCGAAACCGAGGAGCCCTTGGTCTTCTACCGCAAGCTCTATGATGATTACAGCTTCTGGGCCCGACCGCTGGAGATGTTTACCGAGCACGTCGAGCGCGATGGTTATAGCGGGCCACGGTTCGCGAAGGTGGCTTAGGTTTCGATTAGGCGGTCGGGTGTGACTGAGAACAGCTGAATTCTAGACTGGGTGCCGAAGTTTGAACCGTAGCCACTTCAGTGCCTGATTCGTTTGCCATGGTAAACGAAAGTTTTCAGGCGACTTCAGAGCTTTCTTCGCTAAGGCCGCTACTTGCATCCTGTGATCACCTGCGGGCTCAAACTTGTGACCTAGTTGGGCGTCGCTAAGCACGTTGCGGATTGTTTCAAGCTCATCGAGCAGTACGCGCAGTTCAGTCTCGTGTTCACCCGACTCTAAACGAACCACATCAACAGCTAACAAATCGAGCTTGCAGGCCAGTTCTCCTCGATGAATTTTTTCAATCCATGCACGGATACCATCACTAGGACCGAGGCATCGGGTCGGTTAAGAACTGAAGGCACCAAAATTGCATCCCCGCTAGGGAGGATGACACATCTTATGGCTCAAGCTAGCACGACGCTTGGAGACTAACCGCATAATCGCCGAAATCAGACTCGGGAAAAGTTGAGAAGAAAATGAAAAGCTCCTCAAAAGTTATCTCGACTAAACAGTCCAACTTTTGAGGAGCAAATCACTTATTAGCTTCACTACTGCGGGTGACACGACCCCATCTACTGATCTTGCACGTTTTCCAGTTTCTTAGCCAGGACGCGACGCAGTATGTAGCCCGTTACCAGAGGCAACGCTGCCAGGAGAGTGTACTGCAACCACAGAGGGTTGATCAGCGCGGGTTCTACGAGGATAAACCCCGTGCAGATGGCCACGAAAAGCATCGCGCCAGGCATGAGCCCTAGCGACGTGACTGCTTTCATGCCAGATTCAGCCTCAGTCTCGTGTAATCCCGCAACGATAAACCCCAGCAAAAAGGTGGACATCACGATTCCGATAGCTGCCAAAAAGGTCATAAATTCCACGCTTATCCAACCCTCCAAGTTGGTCGCTTTTCCAACGTCATGCTATCGCTACCGCCTCGTTGCAAGGTCATAGCAAGATCCTAATCCGAGAATATTGAATACGGAAGATCCAGCCTTCCTAATGAACTCTTCGAGAGCGACTCGCTGAGCCTTAGTGAGAGACGATTTGTTCTTCACGTACTTCTTGAGCTTGTCGATAACGGACTTCATCGAGCCACCGGTATTTGCAGGATTAGGAGTTGTCTCCGCTATTGGATCAATGTGCAGTGCAGCTCTTGCGCCATGTCTATCGGCACAATTTGGGCTGAGAACTTTGAGAGTTGCCGTAGCCCTATTTTCGGTGCCGGTCATCGCGGCCGCCATCGCGTGCGACCAGTTGCCCGGCCCCAATCTGACATGGATTGCAACGCAGTCATTTGGCTGGGGGCTACTAGCTTCTCTGGCTACGGTCGCTGGCGCTGAAGTCCTTCCTCGAACAGTTTCTGCAGAGACTATGGCCTCAGTAGGTGCTGCTCAACGCACTTTCGCACTTGGAATCTTGCCTATTGCTGCATTATTCGGTGGAACGCTCGCGACTTTCACAGGCTCAATTACTTTGCTTTGCACCTGGGCTCTCTTAGCCGCTGCATCCGCGCTACCAATCTTGCGCACGAAAGAACTCGGTGTTTATCGATAGTTTAAGAACGACTAGCGGCGATACTGCACTGACAGTCGCTACATCTCCGGAAACCTTCGAACTAAGTCATCAGGGAAGGACGATAGCAAAGTTGCGTGCAATTTCTTCCCCTTCTTCCACTCTTCTGTCGATAACACGTCGTTTCGTCCGCGAACATCAACGATCGTTACACAACCGCACTCACGCGCTCCGATAAGTACGACATCAGCAAAAGCTATACATTTAGTCTTCCCTTGGTTTCTTCGCCATAGATGCGTTGCGGTCAGCCAAACTAATTCCTCGGAATATTTATGACGCCAAACTCGGTGAGCGTCGACACCGAGCGCGGAATCAACTTCAGCCTTCTTACCAGGAGCAGATTGCCAAATGTTGAAATCATCTAGATGCATGCCCAGAGCTTTCGCATCCTTTTTCTTCACACCTGCGCTTCCGTCAACGGCCACAACTAGAGTAGTCATTGCTTCTTGGAGTACAGGGACAAGGTCCGCGGGCGCATATGTAGCAGTTCGATCGATCATTTCATTCGGCGAAAAGTGCACACGTCCCAACAATTGGCTCAATGCCAAATCTTCGAGATAAGAAATCGCCGTCGATTTCTCATCCCATGCCAATTCGACTTCGATAATTCGTCGAGCTGCACTTATCGCTTGATCGCCGAATCCAATTTCAGCAACACTCCGAACTGCATTCACGGCTTCAGTGAATACTGTTCGCACATTAACGTCCACCGGATCCAACACCAGGTCTAGCTGGCTCCACCTAGATTCAATCAAGGTACGAATGACCTCAACTGAGTAAATTAGACCTTGAACGTGGCTCAGGCGGTTTAGCAATTCGTAGCGCAATGCTTCACCTAGAAATGCTGCCAGCTCTGTTGGTACGACAAGTGAGAGCGCTACACCCTCTTTATCTGACCGGAATAAAGTCGGGGCAGCGATCATTTGAACATGATTCGACCGAGTGATTGCTGGCCCACTGGGTAATTCCACATCCAAGCCCACGGGTATTGCTCCGGTAAAAGTCAGTGCTGCATTAGTTCTTATGAACCACCGCTGCACCCAATCCTGCAATTCTTCGCGACCGAAATCTGCGGTAGACGGAGCACCTATCTGGCTAATGCCAGGCCCGGATGCACCGTAGCGGTACGTCAACATTCCTATAGAGATGTCATGAAATGCATCCGGGTTTTCGGCTTCAACAACGGACTTTTCCAGTTGAATTGCTTGCTCTGAGATGTCCGAGAAATTGGCGATAGCATCAGCAAGTGAGTTGAAAAATTCCCCTATTTCCTCACTGTGACCCGTGGCGTGAAATTCCACCGAATCCACATCAACTTTCGCGCCATGATGCAGGGATATCGGGTGCAGCACGTGCAGTAGGATATGTTCCACTAAGTGGGTAATTCCAGAAAGCGCAGCGGGCTCATCACGCGAACCCACCGCGAATACCAAAGTTCCAGTGCACAGTCCCGGCATATTCAACGAATATGTAGGAATTCCATTATGGAAGGTTGGATCAAATGCATTCGTCATAGGACTTAGTTTCACAGAAGTAGGATCGAATATGCAGTTATAACGCACAACTTCACAAGCATTACGGAATCCACTTTATTTGGCAGATCAACAACGCCTTTTATTGCGAGTCTGCCTCGTTGTAGCGTTCTAGTGCCAAAGCGAAGTCGCTAATCTGCTCTTCGCTCCATCCTTCCAAGCGTTCAATCACCGCAGCGCGGTGTACAGCAGCCGATGCATCAAGGCGTTCCTGACCAAGTTTGGTTAGTTCTAGAACGCGGCCTCGTCCCGCTTCGGAGTCGTCGTAGACTGCGTAGCCCAAGTCCAGCAACGTCCCCACTTGCCGAGAGACTGTTGAGCGGTTCAGAGAGAAGGCTTCGGCGATGTCGGTAGCGCGCGTGCCGGGGGTATCGGCGATAAACCGCAGCAGTGAATGCTCCACCATGCTCAGAGGCTCAGCCAGTTGTCGTGCGCGCGAGTTAGCCCGTCGGGTGATCATCTGAATGTGGTGATAGACGGATTCAATGTCCGCTTCTCGCTGTTTCCTGCTCATAATTCCGAGTCTAGTACGTGGTAGAGAACTCAAAATTTTATGTTGCATAATGCAACATAAGCGTTATTCTTAAAACATATGACTGCCACCGACACCATCACCCCCAGTACCCCCACCGCAAAACACTCCAACTCGGCCCCCTTGAAGTCGAACACCCCTAAGCCCGCACCAAAGGGGTGGGGAAAGCTGGCACGAACCATGCTGATCCCCTTCTTCCTCTGCGCCATCATGGGCCTGTTCTACCTCGGCGCTTTCCACCAGCCGAGCCCGCACAACGTACAAGTAGCTGTGGTTGGCGATTCAGCGGCGACCAAGGTTTTTGCGCAGAGTTTGCAAGATGAATCTGACGGCGCACTGAACGTGCGCACCGTTGAGAACAAAGAAGTCGCACAACAAATGGTCGCGGATCGCGAAATCGTCGCCGCTTATGAATCAACCGAAGATTCAGCAACGCTCTACGCATCCAGTGCAGCGTCGGAAACCTCGGTAAATATCGCCCAAAAAGTCTTCATGAACGTGGCCTACAAGCAAGGTCAGCCATTCCATGTACAGGACGTTGTGCCAGCTGGAGAACATGACAGCACCGGGCAGGGCCTATTCTTCTTGCTTGTCGCATTGAGCATCGGCGGTTACGCCAGCGCAGTTCCCCTAGCCGGGTTTATGGGCAAGGTGAAGCTTCCGGTTCGTTTTGCCATGGCAGCAGTTGCTGCAGCAGTGATCGCAACAATCGCAGTTCTCGTCTCGGGCCCGATTTACCAGATTATCGACGATCACTACACCAGCATTTGGCTGATCTCGTGGGTCTACGCAGCATCGATCATCATGCTTGGCATGGGCTTGCATCCAATGCTGCGTCACTGGACCACCCCGGTGCTCACCATGTGCTTTGTCGCCTTGAACTTCACTAGTTCCGGTGGCATCTTCCAGCCCGCAATGCAGCCAGGGTTCTTTGGTGCCCTCAATACTTTCTGGAACGGCGCCGGCTGGTTGCATGCCGTACAGACTTTGGTCTACTTCCCCGACCAGAGCATCGGCATGGATCTACTTAGACTCATTCTTTGGCTGATCCCTGGCATCACCCTGATGTGCGCAACTCACGCATGGAGCGTCCACAAGACCCGCCTCGCCAATGAGAATATAAAAATTGAAGAAGTAGAACAGACAGTGGTCGCCTAATCCGCAAACCACCGTTTCTCGCCACTTGCCCACCTATCGGTGAGCAGGTGGCGAGATTTTTATTCTGCGATATTCAACTGGTTTTTCACGTGCGTTCGCACGTCCAAGAGTTCTTCGGCGTTGATGCCGTGAGCTAGACCCGGATAGATTCGCTCGGTCACAGTGGAGTGCTGTGGCAAGAAATTACTGGTTCGTTCGATAGCTATTGGGGCAATGACCTGGTCTTGCTGCCCTCGACCCCAGAAAACGGCAGGACGCTGTGCAGCAATAATTTCATCGCCCGGCTGGCTCGAACCTAAAACAAAACCACCAAGGATCGTCGTGGCGGCAACGCGTTCGGGACGCGTTCGTAGCAGCTGGCTTGCCATCAAGCCTCCCTGCGAGAAACCGATGGGGATGACCTTGATTTCGGGGTCAAGATTTTCATCAACCCACGCCCAAATCATCTCCGTCGCCTGCTCCACCGGGGCCGCATCAGGAACACCCGGGGTCACGATGTTGAACCATGCAGCGCCGCCATTCCCTAACTCCAATGGCGCGCGGAGCGAAGCCCAGGGTAGCGATAGCCCCAGTGGCTCTACAAGTGAGCCGAGATCATGTTCATTGGAGCCGAAGCCATGCAGAAAGAGCAGAACCGCCCCCGAGCCTGGATTGTTGCTCCATTGCGTGCTGCGCACATCCTTAAGCTGCTGAGCCATGCTTGTCGAACCCTCTTCTGACACTTGAGAAAAATCCTTTATGCACAGCATAACGTAATAACTTGAAGCTTCAACCTCAAGGTGTGGCAGCTCTCTATGTCGGGGTGAATATCAGCTTCAACCCTAGACAAGTTATAAAACTACTGTGATCATGTTCACATGCTACTTGCGAGTAATTAGTAGCTTCCCATCACTCCCACCGAAGGAAAACATGCAAAGACGCATTTTCTCCGGCCTGGCTGCCCTGTGCCTTGCCGCGGCTACGCTCATCGTCCCAGTCCTTGGCCCAAGCGCAGCAAACACCGCGCAAGCAGAAACCACGAACACTGCTTCACTGAATATCAGCCCAGTCGGCGCCAATGATTGGGACTGCACACCGAATTCCAAACACCCCAATCCCGTGATTCTCGTCCACGGAACCTTTGAAACGATGGCCACCAACTGGCTAACGCTCTCCCCGACCCTCAAGCGCCAAGGGTACTGCGTTTTCGCACTCAACTACGGTCTTGAAAAGGGTCTTCCCGGAAGTGCCGATATCCGTAAGTCAGCAAGTCAGCTCAGTACTTTCGTAGATAAAGTACGTACCGCAACCGGAGCAGCTAAGGTTGATCTCGTCGGGCACAGCCAGGGCGGAATGATGCCACGTTGGTATCTGGGGCATTTGGATGGCGCCAAGTACGTCGACGATTTCGTCGCCATTTCCCCGTCAAACCATGGCACTCAAGGAATCATCGTCCCATCCAGTACGGGCATGAAATTGATCGGTGTTGTGGGAGCAGTCGCCTGCGATGCGTGCCTAGATCAAGTCGCCGGTAGTGAATTCTTGACCGATTTGAACTCCATCGGTGACACCGTTGCGGGGCCGGACTATACGGTCATTTCCACCAAATACGACGAGGTTGTCACCCCATACCGTTCGCAATTCCTCGATGGCCCTAAATCAAAGGTCACCAATATTGTGCTTCAGGACAAGTGCCCACTTGATCTCTCAGCACACATCTCGATCAACCATGATCCGGTCATGCATCGGCTGGTCCTCAACGCATTGGGCACCGATGGGCCTGCTAATCCGGCCTATCGCCCGTCCTGTTCCATCTAATTAACGGGTGGAGGTGAGGGCTTGTCGCACCTGGTCGGCGGCCTGCAACAGTGGTGGCAAAACCGCCTGGGCTGCCTCGTGGGCATCTTGTTCACTGGACGGGTGCACACTCATCGATACGTTCATCGCGGCCACCACGTCATTATCAGCGTTAAAGATCGGTACCGCTACCGAACGCAGCCCAATCTCTAATTCCTGATCAACCACCGCGTAGCCCTGCGTACGGATCTTTTCCAGTTCCTTGCGCAGGGCCGCCACGGTCTTAATCCCCAAACCGGTACGAGATTCGAATCCGCCGTCTAGTACCTCTTCACGAAGTTCTTCAGGCCCGAAGGCTAGGAGCACTCGCCCCATAGAGGTGTTAACCGCTGGGAATCGGGTTCCCACCGAAATTCCAACACGCATAATCGAACGAGTGTGCACACGAGCTACATACACAATCTCGCTGCCATCAAGCACGGAGGCGGAAGCTGATTCGTGGACCTTGGCCGATAAATCTTCAAGCACCGGTTCCATAAGTTGCGGCAGGGTGGCGCTGGAGAGATAGGCATACCCCAATTGCAGGACCTTGGAAGTCAGCTCAAAGTGCTTGCCATTCGAGCGTACGTACCCCAGTTCCTGGAGGGTGAGCAAGAAGCGTCGGGCGGTGGCGCGCGATAATTCGATACGCGCAGCCACCTCGGAGAGCGTCATCGAAACATGTTCCGCATCGAAGCAACTGATGACGGCCAAACCTCGGGCCAGGGATTGGACCGACGTTGAAGGTGTTGCCTGCTCGCTCACCATACTCCTTGCACACAATGAATTAGTTGGGACTCCCCACTAATCTACTGTGTCTCTACGCCCACGTCAGTTCCACCGGCACCCTGGCCTGCAATTCATCAAAACTGATGCCATGTACCGAACGGACGAATACCTTGGCATCGCGTATCTCAAAGATGGCCACTTCGGTGTAAATGCGCGAGACGCATCCCAACCCGGTCACCGGGTAGTTCAAAGTTTCAACCAGCTTTGATTCACCAGTTTTGGTGAACAGGCTCATCATCACCCAGGTCGCCTTGGCCCCGATCGCCAGATCCATGGCACCACCCACGGCGGGAATCGCACCCTCGGCACCGGTGTGCCAGTTAGCCAAGTCCCCGGACTGGGATACCTGGAAGGCACCGAGTACGCAGACATCTAGATGTCCGCCACGCATCATCGCGAAGGAGTCAGCGTGATGGAAGTAGGCAGCTCCTGGCAGTTCGGTGACCGGAATTTTGCCTGCGTTGATCAAGTCTTCGTCGATGTCTTCGCCGGTGGCGACCGGCCCCATTCCGAGCATGCCGTTTTCGGTGTGCAGGGTGACTTGCTGGTCGGCGGTGAGGAAATTCGAAACGTTGGTGGGCTGGCCGATGCCCAGATTCACAAAAGCGCCGGCTGGAATATCGCGAGCTACCAATTGCGCCATGTCATCACGGGTCAGCTTTTCTTCGGTGGTGCGCGTATCAGTCATTATTTTCCTCCTCCAAGGGCTACCACGGTGTCTACGTAGATCCCCGGAGTAATCACATGCTCCGGATCGATGCTTCCGACCTCAACCACTTCATCCACCTGCACGATGGCAGCCTTGGCTGCCGTAGCCATGATGGGGCCAAAGTTTCGTGCCGTCTTACGGTAGACCAGATTGCCGAAGGTATCCGCCTTGAGCGCCTTAATGAGGGAAAAGTCGGCGTGAATAGGCGTTTCTAGGACGTAACCCTTGCCATCAATAACGCGGGTTTCTTTACCTTCGGCGAGCAGCGTGCCATAGCCGGTAGGGGTGAAGAAGCCACCGATGCCGGCTCCTGCGGCACGAATGCGCTCAGCCAGGTTTCCCTGTGGCACTAGTTCTAGTTCAATTTCACCGGCCCGGTAGGCCTCGTCGAAGTGCCACGAGTCAGACTGTCGCGGGAAGGAGCAAATAATCTTTTTAACCCGGCGTTCCTTGATGAGCAAGGCGAGGCCTGCATCGGCTTGGCCGGCGTTGTTGTTGACCACCGTCAGGTCGGTGGCGCCGCATTCCATGAGCGCGTCGATCAGCTCCATGGGTTGTCCGGCGTTGCCGAAGCCACCAATCAAGATGGTCGATCCATCACTGATTTCCGCGACGGCATCAGTCGCTGTACTGGCAATACGTGGTGCCATAATGATTCCCTCCTGTGGCTACTTTGTGGCGTTGACGTTTTCAATGACCAGCGCGAGGCCCTGCCCCACGCCGATACAGATGGCAGCCAAACCGTAGCGTTCGCCGGATTCGGCAAGTCGACGGGCTAGGGTCCCCAAGATGCGTAGCCCGGAGGCTCCCAGCGGGTGACCGATAGCGATTGCTCCACCCCACGCGTTAAGGATGGTTGGGTCAATATCCCAGGCACGAATGCAGGCAAGGGACTGTGCTGCGAAGGCCTCATTCAATTCCACGGCAGCAATATCTGACCACTTCAGCCCGGCTTTGAACAGGGCCTTATTAGCTGCTTCAACCGGGGCAAAACCGAAGAACTGCGGCTCCAAAGCAGACGCTCCGTTGGAGACAATGCGCGCGATGGGAGCTTGACCTAGTAGCTCACCACCCTTTTCCGACCCGATGAAAGCAGCCGAAGCACCATCATTCATGGGCGAGGCGTTACCAGCGGTGACCGTGGCGTTATCGCCACTGCGGAATACGGTGCGTAGCTGCGAAAGCGTCTGTGCCGTTGAGTCAGCTCGGATGGTTTCATCTCGGGTGACCTCGGTGCCACGTTTGTTAGCCGGAGGCACGGGAACCACCAAATTGTCGTATTTTCCGGCATCCCAGGCTGCAGCTGCCTGCTGGTGTGAGAGTGCAGAGAATTCGTCTTGGTCCTCGCGGGAAATGTTGTGCTTTTCGCGCAGTTGTTCGGTGGCTTCACCCAAGGAGACGGTCCATTCACCTGGCATGGCCGGGTTGACCAGACGCCACCCGAGGGTGGTGTTAGCCAATTCGAGGTTGCTCATCGGGAAGGGACGTTCGGTTTTTGGCAAAACCCACGGTGCACGACTCATGGATTCAACGCCGCCCACCAACACCAGATCGGCATCACCGGTGGCTACCTGGCGGGAGGCTGCGATGGAAGCGTCCAACGAGGATCCACACAAGCGGTTCATGGTGGTACCAGGTAGTGAGGTGGGCAGCCCGGCAAGCAGTGTGGCCATACGCGCGACATTGCGGTTTTCTTCGCCGGCGCCGTTGGCGTTACCAAAGATCGATTCATCGATGGTGTTCACATCAAGTTTGGGTGAGCGTGCGACGAGTTCTCGCACCACATGCGCGGCAAGGTCGTCGGGGCGGTGGCTAGATAGTGCGCCGCCAATTTTGCCGAAGGGGGTGCGAATTGCGTCGTACAGGTAGGCCTGCTGCATAGTCTCACTGCTCCATTGCTGAAAGATGTTCACGATGTGAACTTAAGTTCGTCTAATGAACTTTACCAGTCACGGAAAGTTGCTTCAAGGGGTGATTTAAAAGTTCGCTTTGTGAACATTAGTGCGCTGAGTGAATTTAGTGCTAGGATCACAACGCTGTGACACCCATCACCCACACTGTATTGGGAGATCTCAAAGGAGCGACTCATGTCCTTACCGCAAACCGGTACTCAACAACTCAAGCTTGGTGGCTGGATAGCCGCGCTCTGCTTCTTCATCGTGGTCTTTGAGGGCTACGACATCGTCGCTTTGGGCGCCACCATTCCAGTGCTGACCGATCCCGACATCGGTGGCTTTAGCGTGAGTGAGATGAACTGGGTCAACACCTTCTCACTGATCGGTGTAGGTGTGGGAGCAGCCATGATGGGACGGCTGGCAGACCGCTATGGGCGCCGCCGCCCACTGCTCATTGCCGTGCTGGTTTTCTCCGTCTTTACCCTGCTCTTCCCGTTCTTGCCCAACGCATTCTTGATGGGGAGCTTCCGCTTCATCGCCGGTCTGGGCCTTGGCGGTTGCATGCCCGTGGCGCTAGCACTCATGCAGGAAAATGCCCCAGTGGGGCGACGCGCCCTGGCCAATAATCTGCCGATGGTCGGCTATCACCTCGGAGCAGTCTTGGCCTCGCTGGCCGGCAAAGCCGCCGGAGTTCACTGGTCGGTACTGTACTTCCTCGGTGGCGGGCTGGGGTTGGCCCTCCTGGCACTGCTTTGGTTCAAACTTCCTGAAAGCGAAGTTGTCGCCAGCAACGAACGCACTTCGATCTCTGATGTGCTCAAGCCCCAATATTTGCGCACGTCCATCGGTTTGTGGATTGCCGCGTTCATGGGTTTGGTCTTGGTTTACGGTTTGAACGCTTGGCTGCCGAAGATCATGGGCGCTGCCGGCTACCCGGTAGCGGATTCATTGACGATGCTCTTTGTGCTGAACCTCGGAGCCATCGCGGGCCTGATTATCAGCGCCTATGCTGCCGATGCCAAGGGCATCAAGCTCGTCTCACTGATCTGGTTCGCAGCAGCGGCGGCGCTGCTATTGATTCTGGCCATTCCTTTTGGAAGCCAGGTTCTTTTGACCGTCGTACTGTTCGTAACCGGCGTCTTCGTTTTCAGCGCCCAGTGCCTGATGTATGCCTACGCAGGGCACGTCTATCCACGCAATTTGGTTGCGACCGGCATCGGTTTGGCTTCAGGCATCGGGCGATTTGGTGCCATCATCGGCCCCTACATCACCGGTTTGATGGTAGCTGCTGGCACCGCCTACCCAGGAGCATTCTTCCTTTATGGCGGTGCCGCACTACTAGCGGTTGTAGTGATCGCCCAGATTCCTAAGCCGCAACGAGTTTAGTTCGTTCGATCGGAATCGAAACGGCCTTGCTATTACTCAGTCGGGTCTTGGCGGGGAGCGCGCAACGGTGGCGTCAATAGCGAGGCGGTGTCGTGCTCGTCCGAGTATTTCAGGAACGATAGGTGGGCTTCATAGCGGTCCAGGACATCATTGATCACCTGGTCTCGCTCCAGACCCATCACGTCATAACCTTCTGAACCGGTTTGGGTGAAGACTTCCAACCTGAAATACACGTCAATTTCACGGGACATCGTGCGACCACCGAAGGCGGGCACCGGTGCTTTCACCGCTGCTACTCGATAGTAGAAATTACGGTATTCCGGAATATGAATGACGAGCGCATGTTCCGGAATATTGGTTTGCTCGTTCTCGGTGACATGACGTTCGGCGTGATAACCCAACTGTTCAAATTCCTGCGCAACATCCTGCAAAGCTGGCTGAATCACGTTATGCACGTACTTGAGCACCTGCTTATTTGATGGGTAGGCACGGAATTGTGCCATGCGTTGTCGCCAGGTCTTATCGGGCACTACGCCACCGTGCATGGCAGCGGATTTACGTCGGTTGGTGCGCCCCTCACGTTCGGCGCGTTCCATCCGCAACACCTTGGAGAATGAGGCCATCACCAAATAGGCGATGATGGTCACCGGGAGCGCAAAGATCAAAGTCGCGTGCTCCATTGTGGTCACACCACCGGCGACCAGCATTGCCACGGTCAGCACCGCTGTAGCCAAGGCCCAGAAAATACGAAGCCACTTCGGCCCGTCTTGGGATGGGTCTGGAATGGTGGAAGAGAAGTTGGACATCACCATGGCACCGGAGTTGGCGCTCGTTAGGTAGAACAGCAGTCCAGAAAGCGTAGCTAGCCCAATAAGGAATGGGGCTCCAGGGAACATTTCTAGCAGGGCGTACCACCCATGTTCAGGCTCGGCCATGGCCTGCTCGGCGAATCCGGTATTGCCATCCATCACTACCTTGAGTGCGCTGTTTCCGAAGATCGAAACAATCAAGAAATCACAGAGCACCGGAGCGGTGATGGCTGCGATAACGAACTCACGCAGCGTACGTCCGCGGGAAATACGCGCCAAGAACATCCCAACGAATGGACCCCAAGCGAGCCAGAACGCCCAGAAAAACAGCGTCCAGCTGGCCATCCATTCGGAGCCGTCACTTTCATAGGCAAAGGTCTGCAAAGTTCGTTCTGGCAGAGTGAAAATGAACCTGCCAATATTCTCTACTAACGCAGTGAGCAGGAATGATGTTTTCCCGGTAACGAGGATATAAAGCATCATCGCCGCTGCAGACCATAGGTTGAGCTCCGAGATCACACGGATGCCTTTATCCACGCCGGAGGTACAGGCAGCGATGGTGAGGATCACGGCCACCGCAATCAGGGCAATCTGCAGTGCTAGACCCTCGGGCAGTCCAAAGATCAGCGAGAATCCAACGTTGAGCAGGACAACGCCGATACCCATGGAGGTCGCAACACCGAAGACCGTTCCCACCAGAGCGAAGATATCAATAACATCACCGGTGGCACCACGAACACGTTTGCCCAAGAGCGGATAGAGGGCCGCTCTAATGGACAGCGGCATACCCCAACGGTAGGCAAAATATCCCATGGCCATGCCCAGCAATGCATACATGGCCCAACCGGCCACACCATAGTGGAACATGGTCCAGACCACGGCGTCTTGGGCAGCCGCCGCAGACTCAGGATCAGCAGCTGGCGGTGCCATGTACTGAGTGATGGGCCCGGTGACCGAGTAGAAGAGCATGTCGATGCCGACACCGGCGGCAAAGAGCATGGCCACCCAGGTCACCAAGTTATATTGTGGCCGCGAGTGATCCGGCCCCAATCTCACGCTGCCTTCCTTGGAAAACGCAACCCACAGAACAAAGAGCACCACCAGTGTGACCGTGAGGACATAGAACCAACCGAGATTGGTGGAAATCCAATCAACAGTGGAGCTCATCGTGGAGGCAGCGCTACCAGGCGCGAACATAGCCCAGAGCGAAAAGCCGAGAATGACGATCGCCGAAATGACAAAGACCCGCCAGTTGACCTTGGTGCTGGTGTGCTTGGCTAGTTCTTTGGGACCTTTACTCAGCTCAGTGCTGGTAATGGGAGGTCGGTTCTGATCATTGTCGGGACTTTTTCGACTTCTGTGGACTCCGAACTGGCTTCGTTCAATGGCCGGTTGGAGGTAATCGTCTCCATCATTGTGTGGGGTACGATTCTCAGGCACTTAGCGCTCCTTGATGTATCTAGTGGGAATGGTTTCAAGGAACCGGAGATCGACGGCGATCACCTTCTTTGCGCGTTCAGGGTACATTTTTCAGTGTGGAGATCCCGGGGCCCTATGTGCCTAGGGTACAGGTTCGCCCGATTCACTGGATTAGAGTTATGCCATGGCCAACTCTCCAAGCGGGGATTCAATGCTGGACCGATTGGTACGAATCCTTGACTCCTTTGACGCTAAAAACCACTCGCTCAGTGTGAGCGTTTTGGCTCGACGAGCCGACATTCCACTGGCAAGCATGTACCGATTATTGGACTCGTTGGTGGAACATGATTTGCTCAGTCGCGATCCTTCCGGTCAAGTGCGGCTGGGGCTACGGCTTTGGGAATTAGCCAATCGTAGTGCCGCGACCGGGGACCTGCGCACCGCGGCGCTGCCCTTCATGGAAGACATCAACCAACTCTTGGGGCAAAACACTCAACTCTCGGTGCTGCATCAAGATGAGGTGCTGATCATTGAGCGGCTTTCGCGCCCCGGATCGGTGGTCAACCAAGCCAATGTCGCAGGCCGCATGCCGGTGCAACGAACGTCCATGGGAATGGCCCTGCTGGCCTTTTCTCGACCGGAAGTCATTGCCGACTTTTTGTCCCGTCACCAGGCAGTCATGACGGCCACACACCCAGATTTCCGTGCGGAGATGGCCGAGATTCGCCGTACCGGTTATGCCTCATTTGACGGGTTTATCGATCCTGAAACTACCGGTGTTGCCGCGCCAATTCTCGATGAGGCGGGTTATCAACTGGCAGTGATCTCGGTCGTGCTCCCCCGCGAAACTCGTACCGTTCAGTCTGCTGGCCTAGCGTTGCGGACAGCTGCACGAGGAATCTCGAGGGCGTTACAAATGGGTGGATCGTTGTAACCCGCCGGGAAACCTCTTTGCAGGATCATTACCTTCACCATCAGCAGCTTTTCTTATTCAATGAGAATGGAGCTGATGTGACGCAGCCGACGCGCGCATCCTTATACAAGATTCCTTATTCTTGACCCGCGTCGGACCCCAGCACTGCAGCTGGTAGGCCCCTGCTGGTCCCGGCACAGACAGGTAGGGTCCCATGGCAAAGTCGCCACGCATCCTAAAAACCAAAGTCGGCATCATCGGCGGCGGCCCCGCAGGTCTGATGCTTTCGCACCTGCTCGCTCAAACCGGCATTGAAAACATCGTGGTGGAAATGCGCGATCACGAAACGATCCGCAACACCCACCGCGCCGGCATCCTCGAAGCCCAAGCCGTGAGCATGCTGACCGACTCTGGCGTGGATTCCCGGGTACTCACCCACGGTGACGAGCACGCCGGCATCGACCTACGTTTCAACGGCGAATCCCATCCGCTGGATTTCCGTGAACTCGTTGATGCCACCGTCACCCTATACGCCCAGAACGAGGTCTTCGTGGATCTCTCGGCAGCGCGTCAACGCGATCAGGGCGACGTGCGTTATGGGTGTGAAGTCACCGAGATTCTCGATATGGACACTTCCACCCCGAAGTTCCGTTTCACCGATGCGCAAGGAACCCTCTTCGAGGTGCACGCCGATGTGATCGTCGGAGCCGATGGGTCCCGCTCCTTCGCCCGCCGCCAGATGCCCGAGCCCCTGCGCAAAGACTATAAAGTCACCTATCCTTTCGCTTGGTTCGGCATACTCACCGAAGCGCCAAAGTCCGCACCGGAACTGATCTACGCGAATTCGCCCCATGGCTTCGCGCTGATCTCTCAGCGTAGCGAGAACGTGCAACGCATGTATTTCCAGTGTGACCCCAATGAAGACGTGAACGCTTGGAGCGATGACCGAATCTGGGCCGAGCTACAACAACGCGTCGACGGACCGGATAACTTCCAGCTGAAGACCGGCCCGATTTTCGACAAGACCGTACTGGGTTTCCGTTCCTTTGTGCGCGAGCCGCTGTCCCACGGCCGGATGTTTTTGATTGGCGATGCCGGGCACACCGTCCCGCCCACCGGAGCCAAGGGCCTGAACTTAGCTTTCGCCGATGTCAAGATACTTTTTGAAGCGCTGGATTCCTTCTTCTCCACCGGCAGCGACAAACTGCTCGAAGGCTATTCCGATCTGGCACTGAAGCGGGTTTGGAAGGCACAGAACTTCTCCTACTGGATGACTTCCATGTTGCACACTCCGGTAGGTGGTGACCCATTCATGGCCAAACGTGCCCTGGGCGAATTGGAAACCGTCACCTCTTCGCGCTTCGGACAGCAATACCTGGCCGAGTCCTACACCGGCTGGCCACACGCCTAACCCACACCAAAAATTCTTTTGAAAGGAGCCACCATGAGCACCAATAACAAAACCCTGGATCCAGCAGCGACCACCGCTTCGCAGGAAGATATCAGCGCTGAAATCTCCAGCATCCATGAGGACTACCGGCAACAAGTGCTAACCGGTAATAAGGCTGAAACCCAGCCACGCGTGGACTTTGCACCCTACCGCTCCTCGCTGTTGCGCCACCCGACCAAGAACCTGCACCACACGGATCCTGAAACCATCGAACTGTACTCCCCGGCTTTCGGACAGCGCGATGTGCACGCCCTAGAGTCAGATCTGACCATCCAACACAATGGTGAACCGATCGGCGAGCGCATCGTGGTCTCCGGCCGAGTACTTGATGGTGATGGCCGTCCGGTCGCCGGACAGCTGGTAGAAGTCTGGCAGGCCAACGCCGCCGGCCGCTATGTTCACAAGCGCGATCAGCACCCGGCGCCGATCGACCCAAACTTCACCGGGGTGGGCCGGGCGATCACCGGCGCCAACGGCGAATACTCCTTCACCACCATCAAGCCGGCCCCTTACCCGTGGAAGAATCACCATAATGCCTGGCGTCCGGCGCACATTCACTTCTCGCTGTTCGGCACCGATTTCACCCAGCGCATGATCACCCAGATGTACTTCCCCGGCGACCCACTGTTTGCGCTGGATCCGATCTACCAATCGATCACCGATCAGGAGGCACGCGACCGACTGGTCGCCACCTATGATCACTCGATCACGAGCCACGAATGGGCCACCGGCTATAACTGGGACATCGTACTGACCGGGTCGAATCGCACCTGGATGGAAGAGGAAGAGGGCGAGCACTAAATGGCACAGGCACCTGAACTGAAGCTTGTCCCGACCCCGGGACAGACCATCGGCCCGTTCTACGGCTACGCACTGCCCTTTGCGAAGGACAATGAGCTGGTCAATCAGGCACACCCGAACTCGGTAAGGCTACACGGCGTGGTGTACGACGGTAAGGGCGAGGTCATTCCCGACGCACTGCTAGAAATCTGGCAGGCCGATGAAGCCGGAAATATTGTCTCGGAACAAGGCTCGCTGGTTCGTGATGGTTACACCTTCACCGGCTGGGGACGCACCGCGGTAGATAACATCGGGCATTACACCTTCACCACCGTGAACCCCGGAGCCACCGAAGAAGGCAAGGCACCGTTCATCATGCTCACGGTGTTCGCCCGCGGGCTCCTCAACCGCCTGTTCACCCGGATCTACCTGCCGGAGGACACCGCGGCGCTGGCTAATGATCCACTGTTGGCATCACTGTCCGAAACAGAGCGGAAAACACTGATCGCCACCCGGGAAGCGGACGGTTCCCTACGCCTAGATATTCACCTGCAGGGTGAGGAAGAGACCGTGTTCCTCTCCTATCCGCGCGAAAGCTAGGCTGAAGTTATGAGCGGTGTTGATTACGGATTTTTATCCCCTATCTGGGCTGGTGGCTCGGCAACTGGGCTGGCAGGCGACACCCAGTTCGTTGAAGCAATGTTCGCCGTGGAACTAGCTTGGGTTCAAGTCCAGGAGGAGAACGGGCTGTGTTCCGCGGCGGATCTGGCCGCGATTGAAGCAGTGTGCGACATTGCGCGCTACGACCTGAACCTACTGGCTGCCAAGACCCCTGATGGGGCCAATGCGCTGATCCCGCTACTGGGCATGATGCGTGCCCTGCTGGCATCCGACGGTGCCCCGGCGAGCGCGAGCACTGCTCTGCACCGTGGAGCCACCAGCCAAGACATCATCGACACCGCACTGATGCTGCTGACCCAACACAGCATGACTGCCATCTCCCGGTTATTGCAGAACACTGCCGAAGCACTGGCACACGTGGCGTCCGAGTACCGGGACACCGTGTGCATCGCCCGCTCGCTGACCCAGCACGCCCTGCCCACCACCTTCGGGTACAAAGCGGCGTGCTGGCTCTCGGCCATCATGAGCGCGGCCAAGAACCTCGATGAGGTTCGCAGCCAGCTTCCACTACAGTTCGGTGGGGCGGTGGGAACCCTGGCTTCCTTGGAACAGCATCTGGCATTGCACCCCGAATTGAATGTCACCACCGCAGCTCTCACCGCGGAGCTTGCGGACCTGCTGAACCTGCAGAGCCCATCTACCCCGTGGCACAGCAACCGCCTGCCCATCATCCAGGCAGGCTCCGCACTGGGCTCAGCCATTGCTGCGCTGGGCACCTTCGGCGCCGATGTACTCACGGCCTCCCGGCCCGAAATCGGGGAAATCACCGAACCTCGCGAGGCGGGCAAGGGTGGCAGCTCCGCGATGCCACAGAAGCAGAACCCGGTGCATTCGGTACTGCTGCGCAGTGCCGCATTGAACGCTCCGGGCCACCTGGCCACCTTGTTCACCGCAGCCGGTACCGCGGTGGATGAACGTCCCGACGGCGCCTGGCATGCCGAATGGCCCGCCCTGCGCGAACTACTGCGCTTGGCCCTCGGATCCAGCGAACACGCAGCCACCCTAGCCAAGGGCATGAACGTCAACACCGACGCCCTGGCGCGCAACCTCAAGCTCGGTGGGGACTCGGTCCTTTCCGAACGACTGGCCACCGTGCTGGCACCAGTCATCGAGGACGGCAAACCAGCCATCCAAAAGCTCGTGCTTGAATCCATCACCGAAGGCACCAGCCTGCGCGAACTGCTGCGAGCCCAGCTCAACCAGCAACAGGTCAGCGACGAGCAGCTCACCGACCTGCTAGATCCAGCCGGCTACCTCGGCTCAGCCCAGCACTTCACCGACAACGTACTTGCCGAGTTCTCGGCATGGAAGGAATCATGGCAGCCCCACAGCTAACCCCATCCCTGCTGCACACCGACGCAACGCTTCCTACCCTGATCCTCGGCCCTTCGCTGGGGACCTCTTCCCTGCACCTATGGGGGCCGGCGGTTCCTTATCTCAAGGAGCATTTCCAGCTCATCGCCTGGGATCTGCCCGGACACGGAGAAAGCAAGGCTTCTACCGAGCCCTTCAGCATGAGCGAGCTCGCCAGCTCAGTGATCACCATGGTTGAAGCGCTGAAGACCGATCGCATCATTCATGATGCTCAGAAGCTCTACTACGCGGGAGTTTCCATCGGCGGAGCCACCGCCCTACAGGTGGCTCATGACCACCCCGGCGTCTTCGCTGCCCTGGCCCCCATCTGCACCGCTGCGAAAATCGGCACCCCTGAAGGCTGGAATGAACGCGCGGAGCTAGTCTCCACGGCGGGCACCCCCACCATGGTGGTCGGTTCGGCCCAGCGTTGGTTCGCCCCGGGATTCATCGAAAAGAACCCAATCGTTTCCACCGAGCTGCTGCACAACCTGCGGGATGCGGACCGCTTCTCCTACGCCCACGCCTGCGGTGCGCTCGCCGGATATGACCTGCGAGAAGAGCTAGGCAACATCAACGACCCGATCCTGGCTATCAATGGAGCGCAGGACCAGGTGTGCCCGCCGGTAGATGCCGAATTCATTGCAGAGCATGCGCCGAATGCGCGGGCCGCCGTGATTGATACCGTGGCGCACCTTGCCCCGGCCGAAGACCCTGTCGCGACCTCTGCGCTACTCGTTGATTTTTTCGCCGCCCACTAGCAAAGGACTTTTCGATAATGACTGATTCCCAGCGCCTGCCGGGCGACACCTATGATGCTGGCATGGTCGTGCGCCGCGAGGTACTCGGCAACGAGCACGTTGACCGCTCCACCAATAACTCGAACGAGTTCACCGACGAGTTCCAGGAAATGATCACCCGCTACGCGTGGGGAACCATTTGGACCCGCGATGGTTTGCCACGCACCACTCGTAGTGCCATTACCCTGACAGCCATGATTGCCGGTGGCTACTGGGAAGAACTAGAAATGCATGTGCATGCTGCCCTGCGTAACGGAATGACGCCGGAAGAAATCAAGGAAGTCTTCCTGCAGTGCGCCATCTACTGCTCGGTGCCAGCCGCCAACGTCGCTTTCAAGATCGGTAAGAAGGTCCTGGACGAATACGCAAAGGCTACCGACTAGTCTCCCACCCTATGCACACCAGCAAATAGTGATAGGGCGTCGAAGACATAGTTATTGAGTGTCAGGGTTGAAGCGGTAGCGCAGCAACCTATTCCTGCTCTAGGGGTTGGTCGCTGTATGCCTAATCAACGATGTAGAAATAGGATGATTGGTTCGTTTCTTCGCTCGCTAGATACTGGCTGGAATCAGCGAAGCTTCCAACCACTCCCGTTCTTGGTCATTAAGTATCCGCGAGGACACCCCGTCAGCAGCCAAAGGAACCATCACGGTGGTCGAGTCGAATACCGGCTGACCATCCTGATAGCCGACGCCACGCACAGTGAAAGACTTGTTACCGATTCGGCTGATCCCCATGCGGATCAGTAGTTCAGGTTGGTAATACAGTGGTCGTTTGTAGTCGATCTGGATGGAAGCCACAACCGTTCCGAATTCGAATCGGCCGGTCTGACCGTCTTCTCGGGTCCAGCGGATGCGGGCCTCTTCCATCAGGGTGACGATTCGGGCATTGTTCACATGGCCCAATGCGTCTTGATCCGACCAACGCAGCTGCAACACAATTTCCGTTGCGGCGGCCAGTTCCTTTGATGCTTCATTGCTCATGAACCTATTGGAACAGAATTCAGTTGCTGCGGCCCCCAGCGTGACAGAGCGTTAACTCGCACTTTTCTCGGCGCAAACCCAGTGCTCATCCTCGCTGTTAACATCCAGGCAGTTCCAATGCTGGACCAGTTCTGCCTCGCGCAGTGTGTCAATGAACCAATATGTCGTATCCGGATCCCACCCGGCGATGAGCGTAGCGTAGGTGTCATTCACGGTCAGAGATCCTCCTGCTAACGCAAGGTATGCGCCAATACTCAGATGCACTGCGTCATATTTGCGGGACACCGCTAACCAATCCGGAATAGCCCATGCTCCATCACGGCCGGTGACGTGATACCAATCGTGACGTTTCTGCTCAGTAACCTCAATGCAATGGTCGTGGCAAAGATTCACCCACTGCTCCGCCGAGGAAATTTCTAGCACCCTGGCACTATTCGGAATATCTACCAGAATGGTACTTGCCCGCTCCCAACCGAAGCCGTCTTCAACGCTGCTAAGGCCAACTGGCTGGCCGTTCGTAAATTGACCGCAGGTCGGATCCAAGAAAAGACTGGGAGCAGACCACCACTCACCTCCAATACTTCCAATCACAGATTTCCTTGAGGACTTTGCAGAATGTGCCTCAGTGACGATCAGGTGTTCTTTCCAAGCGAGCAAAGATTCAAGACCTGTGCGAGGCACTGGTCGGGTGTTGTCTTCTGACTCCGGCATTTCAAATTTCACGCGATATTGCGCTTTTCGGTCGAGAGGCCCAAACCACGGTTCAAGCTGACCGGATGCCGCGAGGTGTTCAGCAATGCGTGAGAGTTGAGTTCTAAGCGTCGCGGAATCCAGCAAAGTGTCTATTCCGTCGGGTTCTTGCCAATAGCGCGCAGCATTAACCGAGATGTTAAGTGAGCTTATTAACAGCTGTTCAGTGACCGGGATCAGCCGCGTAAGTTCTAACAACTCAGCAATTTCATCCACACTCACACTGGTCATGTGGCCGTCGTCTGCTCCCAGACCGAACATCACCACACTATCGCCCCGAGCCTTTTCCAGCTGGTAAGAAGCATAGAACATTCCCTCAAAGAGCGGGTGAGGGTTCTGTTCAGGAATCAGTTCAGCTTCGCTTGCCACAGCGAACTCCCACAGCAGTCGTCGACCGCGCTGCCCTTGTAGCAGTGCATTACTGATCTCCATGATCGCATCCATGTTCTCTGGTCGGTTATATCTAAATACGCCCAAGACACCTTGCAAGTATTAACAGAATCGATTATTCGAGATTACCTGAGGATGGGCTGTTATTCACCTTAGATTGACAGCGTGGGCAAAGGCCGGTCAACGGGCCGGCAGATTGTCACCACCCCGGAGGAACGTACGTGAAATTCTTCGCTCGACCCGGCAAAACCAATCAAATCACCCCACTACGCATCACCGCAGGCACGCTCGTTGTCCTTGCAGCTTCAGCAGGTCTCACAGCCGCCAATTCATCACCCGATCCAACACCAGCTACAGAGCCAGTAGCTAAGACCACGTCCGACTGGAATTCGTCAGCTTACCGAGGCTCAGTTCAAGTTGTTCGCGCCAAAGATGAAAAGGCCGCAGCCAAAGACAAAACCCTTGAAGGCGTTGTCTTCGAAGACAGCAATAAGAACTCCAAGCAGGACGCCAACGAGCCAGGCCTGCCCAACGTCACCGTTTCTAACAGTCGCGATGTAGTGACCACCGACGGTCAAGGACGCTACAAGTTGCCCGTCTTTGAGAATATGACAGCTTTCGTCACCCAGCCACGCGGTTTCCAGGTGCCAGTCGATGATGACAATGTCGCACAGTTCTCCTACATTCACCTGCCAGAAGGTTCACCCAAGCTGAAGTACGGCGGCATTGCGCCAACTGGTGAACTACCTGAAGCAGTGAACTTCCCGATGGTTCGTAGCACGGCTACCCAGTCGCCAGATCAAAGCTGCGCTATCGGCGCCGACGTACAGACCTATAACCAGAAGGAAGTTGAATACGCCCGCAAGGGTGCTTTCGCGGACCTGGCAGCCCGCACCGACTACACCGGCTGTGGCGCATTGTTCATCGGGGATCTTGTCGGCAATGACCTGTCCGTGTTCGCCCAGACCCGCGAACTCACCTCCATGCTCAATGGCCCAGCCCGTTTCCTCCCAGGAAACCACGACATCGACTTCGATTCCCTCGATGGTGTGCACGAATTCGCTACCTTCCGCGCCAAGCTTGGTCCCGAATACTACTCTTACGACACCGGTAAGACGCACGTGGTTGCGTTGAATACCATCGAGTACCCCACCAAAGTTCCGGCCAAGCGTAGCGATTACACTTACCAGCTAGGCAAACAGCAGCTTGAATGGTTGCGCGCCGACATCGCCAAGGTTCCAAAGAACAAGGCAATTGTTCTGGCCGGCCACAGCCCATTGTTGGAATTCTTCTACAACGATGAACACAGCACCAAAGAGGTCAAGGATATCTATAAGATCCTCAAGGGTCGCGAGGTCGTTTCCCTAGGCGGTCATACCCACATGTCCGAGAATCTTCGTAAGGGTGACTTGATAAAGGGATGGCTGGACGAGGTTGGCGAAGCTGGCTTGCCATTCACCCACCTGACGGTTCCAGCGGTTGCCGGTCAGTGGTACGACGGACGGGTCACCGAGAACGGCTATCCGACGTCCATCCAGCGCGACGGAACTCCTCCAGGCGTGCTGACCTTGGACATCAAGAACTCAAAAATCACCGAACGCTTTACCCCCACCGGCGGTGATGACAACAAGCAGATGGCCGTAGGGCTGAACACTCCCAAGTACCGTGCATGGTACGAAGAGAATGTGGACAAGGAATATGGCACCCTACCAGCTTTGAAGAACCCACTGTCGGTGAGCCGTGCTGACTTGGCCAAAGACACTTGGGTTACCACTAACTTCTGGATGGGCAGCACCGGGTCCACTGTGAAGATTTCCCTTGATGGAAAAGCCCCGGTCAAGTCGGTTCGCACCCAATCACTGACCGGTGAGACTGCACTGACTGGTGCCCCGTATTCGGATCCAGTTGCGATCGCTGAGCAGTTCGTTCATGGCGGTGGGTTGGCTGAAAAGACTAGCCACCTATGGCGTCTTGAATTGCCAAATAACCTCAAAGTCGGATCGCACACCGCGCAGGTAACGGCCACCGATGTTCATGGTCGTTCCTACACCGACAAGCTTGAATTCGAAGTCACCAACTAGTTTTCAATCTGTCATGGGTGGCCGGTGCTGTGAGCGCCGGCCACCCATTTGTCCTACAAATGCTCAATGGTGCTCAACGAAGTAAAAAACGCGTCGCTAGAACGTGGAAACACCTAGGATGAACTCATGCGCATTGCCATTTTGGATGACTACCAGAACGTTGCCACCGACCTAGCAGATTTTGAAGGACTGGCGACTGAGCTCAACGCTGAGCTAACAGTATTTACCGAGCACCTCGGACATGATGATGTGGTCGTCTGCACGGCGCTCAAAGACTTTGACGTCATCGTGGCCATGCGCGAGCGCACACCATTCCCGGCATCCCGATTTGAATTGTTACCGCAGTTGAAACTGTTAGTCACCACCGGGCGACGCAATGGTTCTATCGACCTAGAAGCCGCAGCCGCGCACGGTGTTGTGGTCTCACATACCGGCTATATCGCCACGGATGCGGTGGAACATACGTGGGCTTTGATCTTGGCCGCTGCCCGCCGGTTGGACGTAGAACTATTCTCTTCAGAGAACCCACGTTCCGAGAGCACACCATGGCAGTCGAGTTTCGGCATAGGATTGTCAGGAAAAACCCTCGGTGTCTACGGGCTGGGTAACTTGGGTTCAAAGGTGGCAAAGGTTGGCTTGGCCTTCGGCATGCGAGTTATTGCCTACAGCCAGAACCTCACCAAGGCTCGGGCCACCGAGGTCGGTGTGGAGTTGGTGTCCGAGGCTGAGTTGTTTGCCACCAGCGACATCGTGAGTGTGCATCTGAAACTCTCGGAGCGTAGCACCGGTGTCATTGGTGCAAAACAGTTGGCCTGGATGCGCCCGGAGTCCATTTTGGTCAATACCTCGCGCAGCCGGATTGTGCAGACCGATGCGCTCATCGCGGCTCTTGAAAACGAACTGCTGTATTTGGCTGCCGTTGACGTTTTTGACGTCGAACCGTTGCCTGCCAAGAATCAGTTACTCAAGACTCGCGGTGTCATTGCCACCCCGCATATTGGCTATGTGACCATCGAACAGTTCTCGATCTTCTATAAAGACGCAGTTGATGATATTCGTGCTTGGGCTAAGGGTTCACCGATCCGGGTGTTGAGCTAGGAAGAGTTCTCCGCGGGACAAAGAAGTAATGCAATATTGCCACTACGGCGGCCCACGCAGCACCGATCAGTAAACCGACCAGCACGTCCGAGACCCAATGGTGCCCGATGTAGATTCTTGATGCACCCATGGCGAGGACAAACAGCGTTGCCACGGTGGCGATGAGGTAAGCGTAGCGTCGTAACCCGTAAATTATGGCCAGATAGCTGGAGATACCAATCAACGCTGCAGCATTCAGTGTGTGACCACTGGGAAACGAGTAGGACAGCGGCGGCGTTGGTCCACCAGGAACGCCTACCGGCCGATGCACTTGAAGCGAAGCTTTGAGCAAGATGGTGAGCCCGACGGAAACCACAGCCGTCAGGACCACAGCAATAGCTGGCCAAATACTTCGAGTCTTCCAACTGAGCAGCCCGGTAATCAGCACCATGATGATGCTCATGCCCGGTGTTGATCCCCAGAAGAATAAGAAGTCGGAAATTGCGAAGAGAACCGGCGACTGATGGTTTAGGACCCACTGATAGGTTGGTGCGTCAAGGTCCGTAGCCCAACCGCCCGCGTGCAATGACACCAGTACTCGACGGGTGAAATAGAAGATGGCGACAACGATGCCGAAGATCGTCCAGAGCACCTGCACTCCGCTGGGTCGTTGGCCTTGCGGAAGCGGTCTGGGAATTCTCATGCTCTCCATCGTATCGGTGCCTAATTCAAAGCATCTAACTCAGGAATGCGGAACAATGGAGGCATGACAATTAAGGTGCTGGCAGTTGGCAAAAAACATGAGTCGTGGGTTGATGAAGGAATTTCCCGCTACGAGAAGCGACTCAAAAAGCCTTTTAACCTCACCTGGCAGTTACTTAACCACTCATCACGCGAGAATGACGCCGCTCGCACCGAGGAATCCTCACGAATCTTGGCGAAGATTGATGATCGAGATTTTGTGGTGTTGCTTGATGAGCGTGGCAAGAACGTTGGCTCTCCGGCATTGGCAAACACACTACGCTCCCCCATCGATTCTTCGCGGAATGTTGTAATCATTATTGGTGGAGCCTACGGTGTTGATGCCACGGTGCATGCCCGCGCCGACTTCACGTGGTCCTTGTCCAAACTGGTTTTCCCACACCAGTTGGTGCGCCTGATTTTGACCGAACAGCTCTACCGCGCGCAGGACATTTTGGCTGGAGGCAAGTACCACCACGTGTAGGCCACATCATTGACTTTCCATCATGGAAAGACAAGACTTTCCTTAACGGAAAGTGAGTGCCATGGCTTCGACAGAGGATTCAATGAAACAAGACCGGGCAGCCAAGCTGCTGCAATCTGTCGAGCAAGATTCACAACAGATGGTTGATGTTTCTGGGAATCCGCGCGGATTGCTTACCAGCGTCGTCGCAGTCTCAGCCGTTGTTTTCACCATGTTTCAGGCTTATCCGCCTCAGGCTTATTGGCTGGCATTACTGTACCTTCCGTTAATCCTTTGGTACGTCCTGACTCAACGCGGTCGCGCGAAACCGCGCGCACTGTCCAACACCTCAAACCTTCTGACGGGTTCCTATGCAGGATATTTTTTCCTCTGCATCCTGCTGATCAATTGCCTCGGGTTCTGGGAAGCCACCCATCTAGCAGAAGTTCTCGCGAAAGTAGTCGTTACTTTTATCAGCGGGATGTTTTTGGTGACCAAGATGCAGGCTGCCTACAACAGGGCCCGCGTCCAGGACGGCAATGACAACATCCAATAACAGCGCCCAATTCGACGAGTTGATCCACGCGCCGTTACGGTTACGGATCTGCGCGAGCTTAGCCCCGGTCGAGTGGGTGGAATTCGCCCAGCTTAAACAGAACCTAGGCGTTGCGGACTCCGTGCTCAGCAAGCACCTGAAGCAACTTGGCGATGCCGGCTACGTTCGCATTGAACGCTTCACAAAGCTGGGCCGTAGCCACGTGCGGGTTTCGCTAACCACAGCAGGGCGTCGAGCCTACGTCGGCCACGTCGCTGCCCTTCGTGAAATCACTGCAGGGCGTCGAGCCTACGTCGGCCACGTCGCTGCCCTTCGTGAAATCACTGCAGGCGAATAGGCATGCGTCAGTTCACGCGACATGAACATGAAATTCAAACACAGCAACAGCAATATCGGGCTGATGATAAAGATTTCCAGACCAAGTACTCTGTAGTGGAATACTGTCCGCTTTAAAGGTATGGTCTGGGGCTGGTGGTGGTTCGTTTGCGCCCAGCTCTCAACGCGAAAATTATGATTGCAATGCCAACAAGTGCAATCAGTGGCGACCCAAAGGCCGCGAAGCTCTCAAAGGCCGTGTCTCCCCCGCTTCCGCCAGATTCAAGCCTCTGAACCTCTTCCGGCGTAAGAACTTCAGTGTTATACCAAGTAAACAACCCAATACTGATCGCTAGGAATAAGGCTCCGGTGACGATCATCCATACTTTACGTTGACTTTTTTGCATGCCGATTACTTTCTACAAAGTGCTACAAGTAGAGCGCAGGGCCAGTACGTAGAATACGTATGGACGCCATGCGTCTAAATTCCAGTTCTTTTATGTGGGTCTTTCAAGCGAATAGCATCGATGCGACTATTCAGTTGATCCCTCGTCGATGTGGCAACGACCGCTAGAACCAGCCTTGCTCAGAACTCGCTTGAATTTTTCTTGAGCTCTCGCTTTTCAAATCGACGCACTGGGAACCAATGGGAATCATGTCCGAATTCCACGACTCCACGTTCCGAGTACCCCTGTTCCACGTAGTACTGACAGAGCGGCACGTTTGAAGCAACGCAATCGAGACGAGACACTGAATACCCCTTGGCATAGATAGCTCCCTCAGCCCATGCAAGAACCCGTTTCCCAATGCCCTGACCAGAATGTGAACGATCGACCATTAGCCCGTGGATGTAGGCAGCTTGCGGGTCACCTTCCGGCCAAATCAGGTGGTCAGTTACAACGATACGAACTGTTGCGATGATCTTTCGGTCTACCTCACGGACCCACCACTCATTGCGACTAATCTGTTCTGCGACTTGACCGACCGTCCATTCACCAGGCACCCATTGTTGTATTAGTTTTTGTTGTTGCCAATGTGCCAGCGAGTCCCGAAGTTCGACGATGTCTGAGGCTGCTTCGGCAGTCGCAAGGTGTAACAAGTCAGTTTCCCTCATGCATCGAAGTATTCCATGCAACGGCAGACAACAAGTGAATCCACACCTAGTCACGGCTGCGAATTCTCTCGTAAAGTTTTAGCCATGCTGCTTGCGAGAAGACTTAGAAAACAACTTCGTGTTGTTCAGAATGCTCGCGCGGCGGGAGTACCAGTACAAGGTTGGGGTCCGACAATGGAAAGCCTGAGGATCGGTAGACGAGAGTTCTATGGAATCGCATTATCTGATTCATGGTTGCACACTCGCACTTTGATCTATGTTTACTCCGATGAAAAGTTTCACGAACCGTCCTCTTTCGAGCTACGTCTAGTAGATGCGGAAGGAACAGAAGTCGATGATATTTCAACCGAGTTCTCAAGCGGAGACTCTTGGCACATGGATGAATTCACGGATTTAATAAACTGTCTAGCACCAGGAGAAATCCTTTGGCTAGATCCGGTGGAATCGTTTCGCTTGGTTTACTAGAGAGATCTGTGTCCATATGCATCGTAGCGATGCAAAAGCGATCGCAACCTCCAAAGCCGGTTGACTGCCGTTCCCGAACTGTCGCAAGTAGAACGTAGTATCGATTCCATGAGTCATGTGCTTTCCCGCTTTGGTGCGGCCACCCGCAAGTGGTTCACCGATGTCTTCTCTGCGCCCACGGTCGCGCAGAGCGGAGCCTGGGAATCCATCTCCGACGGAAAACACACCTTGGTCATCGCGCCAACTGGCTCAGGTAAAACCTTGGCGGCCTTCCTTTGGGCTTTGGATCGATTGCATCATGCAGAACTTGATGCTCCAGCGCTGCCCGGCTTGGAATCTGATGCGGATCATCCGGCCGGCAACGGCACCAAGGTCCTCTACATTTCTCCGCTGAAGGCGCTCGGAGTCGACGTTGAACGCAACTTGCGTTCCCCACTAGCCGGCATCCGTGCCACCGCACATGAAATGGGCTTGTCCCAGCCCTCGGTCTCGGTGGGCGTACGCTCGGGCGATACTCCAGCCAATGACCGACGCAAACTGCTCAAGGATCCGCCCGAAATCCTGATCACTACGCCCGAGTCGCTGTATCTGATGCTCACCAGCCAGGCGCGGAAAACTCTGTCTCAAGTGCACACGGTAATCATCGATGAAGTCCATGCCATCGCCAATACCAAACGCGGTACCCACCTGGCACTGTCCTTGGAACGACTCGATGCGCTACTGCCTACCCCTGCCCAGCGCATTGGCCTCTCGGCCACGGTAGAACCTCCCGAAGAAGTCGCTCGGTTCCTGGCAGGATCTGCACCGGTAAATATCGTGCGCCCAGAATCCACCAAGAAGTGGGAACTTGCGGTGCGCGTCCCGGTCGAGGACATGACCGATTTGCCGTCAGCTGCCGGCGCCCATGATCTAGGACCGGGGTCCTCCCCCGCAGCATCGGCGAGCATCTGGCCACATGTGGAGAACCAGCTGGTGGACTTGGTATTGGAAAACCATTCCACGATTATCTTCGCCAACTCCCGACGACTGGCTGAACGTCTCACCGGACGGCTCAACGAGATCTACGCTGAAAGACAAGGCTTCAGCACCGAGGATACCTCCACGTCCACACCGGCAGTTTTGATGGCTCAAGCCGGTTCCACTGCTGCATCGCATCCAGAAGCACCATTGCTGGCCCGCGCCCACCACGGCTCGGTCTCTAAGGATGCTCGCGCCCAGATTGAGGAAGACCTGAAGCTGGGCAAACTGCGCGCCGTGGTGGCCACTAGTTCGCTGGAACTAGGCATCGACATGGGCTTAGTAGACCTCGTCATTCAGGTGGAATCTCCCAATTCAGTTTCTTCTGGACTGCAACGTGTAGGCCGCGCCGGACACCAAGTAGGCTCGGTTTCCCAAGGTATCTTCTTCCCCAAGCACCGTGCCGACTTACTCTCCACAGCCCTGGTGGTCACGCGCATGCGCGAGGGCAGGATCGAAAAGATGGTCATCCCAGCCAACCCGCTAGATGTGTTGGCTCAACAAACCCTGGCCGCGGTAGCCATGGAAGATTTGGAAGTCGAGCAGTGGTTCGAAACCGTCCGCCGGTCCGCGCCCTATCAACAACTTCCGCGCAGCGCCTACCTGGCCACCTTGGATATGCTCTCTGGCAAATACCCTTCCGATGAATTCGCTACCCTCAAACCACGACTGATCTGGGACCGCGACGCAGGAACCCTGACTGCCAGACCCGGGGCGCAACGACTCGCGGTGATTTCCGGAGGCACCATCCCGGACCGTGGACTTTTTGGTGTCTTTCTCGCCGGCGCCGAAGACGACAAGGCCCCCAAGCGCGTGGGCGAACTCGATGAGGAGATGGTCTACGAGTCGCGAGTCGGCGACGTCTTTGCCCTGGGCGCGACCAGCTGGCGCATCGAGGACATCACCCATGACCGAGTACTGGTCACCCCGGCCTTTGGCCAACCCGGAAAGCTGCCATTCTGGCACGGCGATGGTCTGGGCCGACCGGTGGAACTTGGCGAAGCCCTCGGCGAATTCACCACCAGCCTGCTGGCCAGTGAACGTGCCGAAGCGTCCAAGGTACTGCGTACCGGCGGGCTAGATGACTTCGCTGCGAATAATCTTCTGAACTATCTGGGTGAACAGCGCAGGGCCACTGGTCAGGTGCCCAACCATCAGAACTTCGTCATCGAAAGATTCCACGACGAGCTCGGCGATTGGCGAGTGATCCTGCATTCGCCTTTTGGCCTTGCGGTTCATGCCCCGTGGGCGTTGGCCGTCGGCGCCCGTGTGCGTGAACGGTGGGGTCTCGACGCCTCAGCGATGGCCGCCGACGATGGAATCGTACTGCGTATTCCCGCGATGGATGAGCAGGCGCCGGGAGCGGATCTTTTCGCCTTCGAAGCCGATGAAATCATTGACGTGGTCACCTCGCAGGTAGCAAATTCTGCGCTGTTTGCTTCTCGTTTCCGTGAGTGTGCGGCCCGCGCGCTGTTGCTGCCTCGGATCAATCCGAGCAAACGCACCCCATTGTGGCAGCAACGTCAACGTGCCAGTCAGTTACTGGATGTTGCCCGCAATTACCCTGACTTCCCGATCATCCTTGAAACGGTGCGCGAGTGCCTGAACGATGTCTATGATCTGCCAGCGCTGACTTCCATTCTTTCCAAGCTCTCGTCGCGTGCCATCCGACTGGTGGAAGTCACCACCGAGTTACCCTCGCCCTTTGCACAGTCCCTGCTTTTTGGCTATGTTGCGCAATTCCTCTATGAGTCAGATGCGCCTCTAGCCGAGCGTCGCGCGGCGGCGTTGAGCCTCGACCCGGTCTTGCTCGGTGAACTATTGGGTCGTAATGATGTCCGGGAAATCCTAGACCCACAAGTGATCACCGGGTTGCAGGAACAGCTACAGTACCGGGCAGAAAACCGGCGTTTGGCCGGCATGGAAGGTGCGGCCGATTTGCTACGCCTTTTGGGTCCGCTGAGCGTTGAAGAATTGGCGATTCGCTTACGCGACCCCAACGATGACAGCGCACCTTTGGATCTAGCCACCGCCCGGGCACACGCAGAGTCCCTCGTTGCCACCCGACGGGCTTTCACCCTGCGGCATCGTGGCTCCTTGGCGTACGCAGCCATTGAAGATGCTGCCAAGTTACGTGATGCGTTGGGCACTCCGCTACCCACCGGGATTCCCGCCGCGTTCTTAGAACCGGCCGCTGAGCCCATCCAGGATCTGATCTCACGCTTCGCCCGCACGCATACACCGTTTACGCTCACCGAAATTGCCGCAGAGCTGTCGCTGGGTGTTGCGGTGCTCAGGCCAATACTCGACAAGTTGGTAGCAGCTGGACGGCTTTCTGTCGGTGCTTTCCGTCCGGTGGAGATCGTTCCTGAGGGCATCAGTGGCGATGAATATTGTGATGTTCAAGTCTTGCGCACCATCCGCACCAGATCGTTGGCGGCTCTGCGGGCTGAAGTAGAGCCGGTAGATCAGAACACCTATGCGCGGTTCCTTCCTGCCTGGCAACAGGTCGGTTCAACGCTGCATGGCGCCGATGGCGTGTATGAAATCGTCGCTCAACTAGCTGGGGCCGAAGTTCCCGCGTCAGCGTTGGAATCATTTATTCTGCCCGCCCGACTGGTGGGGTATCAAAGCTCATGGCTCGATGAACTGTGCAGTGCCGGAGATGTATTGGTCTGTGGCGCGGGTGCCACAGGTGGCAAGGATGGCTGGTTGTCACTGCACACGGCAGAACATGCAGCGCTCTCCCTGCCAGCGCCTAACGCCAGTGATCTGCAGGCCTTAGACCTGCGTGTGCTTGAAGCCTTCGAATCCACCGGGGCTTACTTTGCCGAAGAATTAGCCGCGCGTCTGCATCATCCAGACCAGCCGCCGGTGAGTTCCTCCGATATTTCCGAATCTTGTTGGCGGCTTTTCTGGGCTGGATATATTTCACCAGATACTTTGGCCCCCATTCGCGGTTACTTGGCCGGTGGAAGTACCGCCCACAAGATCGCTAAACCAGCCCCGCGGGCTCGGGCCGCACGACTCAATCGGCTTTCGGGCTTGTCTCGTTTAGCCCAAGATCATGGTGGCTCGCCGATGCGTGGTCCCCGCGGATCGGCACGCTGGTCATTGCTCCCCCAACCGGTGACAGATCCAACCATTGCGGCGCATGCAACGGCCGAAATCATGCTGGAACGTTATGGTGTGCTCACCCGCGGCTCGGTCGCAGCCGAAGCGGTACCGGGTGGTTTCGGCCAGTTGTACAGGGTCCTATCCAAGCTGGAAGAAGCCGGTCATGCTCGACGTGGCTATTTCGTGGAAAAGCTAGGGGCGGCCCAGTTCTCCACCTCTACTACTATCGACCGCTTGCGTGGTTATCAGCTCATGGAGGATCCGCGACGGCAACCCGTTGCCACGGTCCTCGCCTCGACAGACCCGGCGAATCCTTATGGCGCGGCGCTAGGCTGGCCTGCCACACAAACCGGGCACCGTCCCGGCCGCAAAGCTGGCGCCATCGTTGGCTTGTTGGACGGCCAGTTATGCCTGTACCTGGAACGTGGCGGTCGCACGGTACTCACCTTCACCCAGCTGCCCGATGAATCATGGAACCTGATTGCCGCACAATTGGTCTCAGCCCTGCGCACAGCCAAGGTGGAGAAAATAGCTATCGCCACCGTGGACGGCCAACCGGTCCTGGATCATCCCGTAGGTTCAGCGCTATTGGCTGCCGGATTCTATTCAACGCCGCAAGGTATTCGATTCAGGCGCTGAGTAACCAGCAGAAAGAAGTGTTCTCATGCCCGAAGGTGATTCCGTCTATCTTGCCACGGCCCAACTGCACCGGGCATTGGCCGGAGAATTCCTGTTGTCTTCGGACTTCAGAGTTCCGTCCCTAGCGACAACAGACCTCACAGATTATGTTGTGCACGAAGTTGTTCCCGCCGGGAAGCATCTATTGATGCGGCTGCAACCGCCAGTTGATGCTGCTGGAGAATTTTCTACCAAGCCACTCACCTTGCACTCACATCTGCTGATGGAAGGCCGCTGGGACCTATATGCGCCCGGCGAGCGCTGGAAACGGCCGGCACACACCGCGCGAGTCGTGCTCAAAACTTCCACCGTGACCGCCGTGGGTTTCGACATTGCTCAGGTACGTTTGGTTCCTACGGCACAGGAGACCGAGCTTGTCGGACACTTGGGACCTGATCTGCTCAGCGCACATTGGGATCCTGAACTGGCCCTAGAAAATCTACGTCGCGCCCCGCACCAAGGCATCGGGCAAGCCCTTTTGGATCAACGGATCATGGCAGGCATCGGCAACGTGTATCGTAGCGAGATCCTGTTCCTTAGGCGTATACACCCACTGACAAAAATCGGAGAGATCGCCGATCTTCCAGCCGTCGTGCAGATGGCTCATCGCCTGCTGAATGTTAATAAGGACCGAGCACGTCGTGTCACCACCGGGCAAGAGCGCACCCGAGAACCGCTGTGGGTTTATGGACGCGCTGGCAAGCCCTGCCTTCGTTGCGGTACAACCATCGGGGTACTGAAAATTCCGTCCACCGATGAAGGTGCCGAACGTGACTGCTATTGGTGCTCTCACTGCCAGCCTGCGCGCTGAATTCCCTAGGCAAAGATGAAAGAATAGCCTTTATGGCTATGGAATCCCCACTCCCCGTTCGCAACGGAGTTAATGCAACCCGTTTGCGTCTTCCCCAGGACGGCGGATGGGCCACGGTAGCCGATTATCTGCTGGAACGCTTTGGCCATGTCGATCCCGAAGGTATCCTGCGACGCTTCGACCAACAAGAAATTGTCGGGCTCGGCGGTGTACCATTGGACCGGCAAACCCGTATGGGGGAACACGAGTTCATCTGGTACTACCGCTCGTTGCCAGTGGAAACACCGATTCCTTTTGAAGCCACCATTCTGCATCGAGATGAACACCTACTAGTAGTTGATAAGCCACATTTCCTGCCCACCACTCCCGGTGGACGTTTCATCCAAGAATCTGCCCTGGTGCGCCTACGCAACCAGACCGGAATCGATGAACTTGTACCGATGCACCGGTTAGACCGTGCCACCGCGGGTGTGATTCTTTTTGCGGTCAACCCTGAAACTCGCGGCGCTTATCAAATGCTTTTTGAACGGCGGGAAATCAGCAAACGGTACAAAGCTGTCGTGGCACTACAACAAGGTCCGGGGCTAGAAACCGGGCGGGTACTCCAGCCCAACGGTGAACACTCACTGGTCAAGGACGAGGATCAGCTCTCCGATCTTCTTGACCAAATGCCGATGACTTTTGAGAATCGCATGTCTAAGGTCAAAGGCCAGTTGCGTTCAATCGTTGAAGAAGGCGAACCCAACGCAAAGACCTTCATTGACGTTGAAGCTGTGGGCCACAGCGCTGGCCACCATGCAGGGCTCAAAGTTGCTTTGATGGATCTAAAACCCCATTCAGGAAAGACCCACCAGCTGCGCGTTCATCTAGCCTCGCTGGGTTTGGGAATCATCAATGACGCGTTTTACCCGCGTTTATGGGATTTGGCCCCAGACGATTATCAACGCCCACTTCAGCTGTTGGCACACACAATTTCCTTTAAGGATCCGCTGACTGGAATCGACCGAAGCTTCAGCTCAGCCCAACATTTGGCTGAGGCACCGGTCGGCTAGTCATGCCTTCTGCTCAATCGAGACTTATTTAGGTCAGCGGATCCATGCAGGTCAGTCCACTGGGGATACGCGAATAAGATTTCCGTCCGGGTCCGCGATCACGAAGGTGCGGCCAAAGACCTCGTCATATGGTTCTTCCACTACCTGGACTCCCTTGCTGACCCAGTTCGTGAAGATTCGATCAACGGCGTTCGAGGCTCCCGGCACCATCAGCCCGACCTCACTGGTGCGCGGAGTGCTCGGTTCCGCATGCTTACTTCGCCCGGTCCACAATGCGAAAAGGACTCCGGGGGCAGCTTCGAAAGCAACATAGCGGGGGCTGGTGAAGACCGGCTCAATCTCGAACAGGTCCCTATAAAAGGCTGTAGCTTTTTCGGCGTCGCGGACGTAGATCAGGAACAAGTTTGGTGCAGACATAGTGCGCTCCTTAGTGCATTGATTTCTGGGTACAACACCACCTAATCCTCTAATCACGACATATCCTGTCACCTTTTCTGCAAAAATTAGATCTCATGAAGGCTTCAAGACTGCTGCACCTCTTACTGCTCCTGCAGACACGTCAGCGCATCACTACCACCGAGCTCGCCACACGCTTGGAAGTATCCCGGCGGACTATATTGCGAGACGTCGAAGCACTCTCGACGGCAGGTGTCCCCGTTTATGCCGAACGGGGTCGAAACGGTGGAATTGTCCTGCTCCCCGGCGCACGACTCAATGCCTCCCATCTTGAACCCCGGGAACTGGAGGCACTCTCTGTTGCTGGGCTGGACAGCGCACAACTTGAGACCCTAAGACTTTCTGCGGTGCGTGAGTCAGCAGCGCTGAAGATGGCGGCCCGCCAGGGCCCGGCCAGCGAATCCCGAGACCAACCGCAGCTATCAGATTTGGTCTTAGTCGAAGGCAACGCATGGTTTTCCGAATCAGACGCGGGCGTCGACGTAGCGGATCTAGCATTAGCGTTACGTGGCCGGTGCCAGATGCGCATCCTGTATCGGCGCAGCGGCGAGGAGCAAGACTCCACTCTGGTGGTCGATCCTTACGGAATCGTCGCGAAATCCGGTCGTTGGTATCTCATCGCCGATGATCATGGGACCGGCCGGCTCTTTGCCCTGGCACGTCTGAGAAAATTTGAGACGCTAAATGCGCCCGCTACCCTCCGGCCAGATCAGAACCTACGTTCGGTGTGGGCTACGTTGAAAGAGCGCACCGAATCACCAGGCAAATTCAGCGTGCGGGTTCGCCTCAAAGAAAGCCGCCTTGATCTGGCACGGCGTATCTTAGGCACCCGTATTCACGAGGTTATCGACGCAGACAAGGGATGGTGCACAGCCACCATTGGCTACCACGACATCGAGTCGGTACGTCAGCTGCTCCAGTTTGGCGACAATATCGAAGTACTGGCACCGCCATCGGCACGCGCACGAATTCATCAACTCGCCAAAGACCTTGCCGACAGGCACTGCACTGACTGACCGTAGGCCCAGACGATGCTTCTTCAGTGCGATAAAGCGCCTAAGCAGTGAATCGACCACGCCGATTAATTCACTGCTCAGGCCCGACGATCTTTAGCGTGGTGCCATGCGGATGGCCCCATCCAAACGAATAGTCTCACCGTTGAGCATCGGATTAGCCACGATATGTTCCACTAATGCCGCGTACTCTTCCGGACGCCCCAACCGTGAAGGGTGTGGCACCTGCGCACCCAAGGAATCTTGGGCAGCCTGCGGCAAGGAATCCATCATTGGTGTGTGGAAAATGCCCGGCGCAATGGTCATCACCCTGATCTGGTGGCTCGCTAGTTCGCGGGCCAGCGGTAGCGTCATTGCTGCCACGGCCCCCTTCGAGGCAGCATAAGCAGGCTGTCCGATTTGCCCGTCGAACGCCGCGACCGAGGCGGTATTTACGATGACGCCACGTTCGGTGGTGCCGTTAGCATCGGTGAGCGCCTCGCTATGCACCATGGATTCGGCAGCTAGACGCAGCACGTTGAAGGTGCCGTTCACGTTGATCTCCAGCACCTTGGAGAAACGCTCCAGGGGCAAGACACCATCACGACCCAGCACCTTGCCCGGGGTGGCTACTCCGGCACAATTAACCACCACGCGCAGCACACCGAGTTCTTTGCAACGCTCAATGGCTGTGGCCACCTGCTGTGGATCGGTCACATCAGCCGGAGCGTAACGAACGTTCGAACCGATCTGCGCTGCGATTTCATCACCGTCTTCGCGCGGAAGATCCACCACAAGAACATGTTTCGCGGAGGCGGAAAGTTTCTGGGCGGTAGCCCGTCCCAAGCCCGAAAGTCCCCCGGTGACCAGCGCAACCGAATCCTGCAACTGCATGCTTACCCCTTTGTAGTCAGTACACTTATCAGCCAGCCTACTGCCGAGCCCAACACTGCAAAAGAACCCAACAACATTCCGAAGACAAAAAAGCTGGATACTCCCGCAGGAGCATCCAGCATTTTTGAGTTTAGGATCTATCAGTGATTTCCAGCCGAAGCAGGTTCAGCGTCAAGACTGACTGGTTCCTTCTTGCCACCTAGCAAGAACCCAATGATGACAATGCCGACCGAGCAGCCAGCGCCGATCAGGAAGCCCGGCTGGAATCCTTGAACGGTGGCGGTCAACTGGTCATTCCCGGAAGCCAACTTCGCCGTCGTGGTCGCTGCAACGACACCCACCAGCAGTGCGGTGCCCATGGCTCCGGCCAACTGCTGCAAGGTAGAAAGTAGCGCCGAACCGTGCGAGTGCAGGTGATGTGGCAATGGGTTCAATGCGGTGGTGAACGCCGGGGTGAAGATAAACGCCAATCCCAAGCTCATCACCAGGTGCAGTACAACCAGCAACCAAATCGGGGTGTTCTCGTTCAGGATCAGTGCATAACCAAGCAACGAGGCCAGCAGGATCAAGGCGCCCGGAACAATCAGCGGACGGGCACCCAAGCGGTCATACAACTTACCCACCATCGGAGCCAAAACACCCATCAACAAACCGCCGGGCAGCATGATCAAACCGGTGGTCAGGGTTTCAATGCCCAACACGTTGGTGAAGAACATTGGCAGCAAGATGATGACACCGAAGAGGGAAATCATCGCGAACATCATCAGAATCAGCGAGAGCGTGAAGTCTTTGAAGTTCAGTGGGCGCAGGTCCAAGAGGGCTTTGTCTTCCTTCTGCAATTGCAACTGCAGGAAGACGAAGGCTGCCAAGCACAACAGGGCAACTACGAGGATGCCGATGTTGATCGGGGTAACCCCAACGGAAAGGCGGCTCAGGCCGAAGACCAACCCACCAAAGCCTGGGATGGCCAGAATGACCGAGGTGAGCGACAGCGGAGTGGAAGCACCGTCAACTTCAGTGGACAAGCGCGGGGTACCAATAATCAGCGCTGCGATCGCGATCGGGATGATCACGATGAACATGAAGCGCCAGGAAAGGTACTGCAGGATCAGACCTGACAGCGTTGGGCCAATGGCTGGCGCCACCGAGATCACGATGGACACGTTACCCATCAGCACACCACGACGTTCGGCAGGAACTAGGTGCAAGATGGTGGTCATCAGCAGTGGCATCATGATGGCGGTACCGCAGGCCTGAATCACACGTGCAATAAGCAGCACAGTCAGCCCTGGGGCCGCTGCAGCCAGGATGGTGCCCAGCGTGAACAGGCCGATGGCCAGCACGAAGACGTGTCGCACGCTTAGTCGTTGCAGCAGGAAACCGGTCATCGGAATGACCACTGCCATGGTCAGCATGAAAATCGTAGACAGCCATTGAATGGCATCTGGGGTGACGTTAAATTCATGCATCAGAACGGGCAGTGCCACGTTCATAATGGTCTCGTTCAAGATGACTACGAAGCTGGAGACAATCAGCACCGCAATCGTGGTGAAGTTCTTTTTGCTCAGTCGTTCTGGAGCGTTCGTCACGGCAGGATTCTGCTTCCACGAGTAATTGAAAAAGGGGAAAGTGTTTCCGATGCCCGCGGTCAGCGCACAGCAGAGAGATTGGGAGATCTCAATCAATAATATCGAGAGAAGTTCAACGGCACTAGAGCCGGAGAATAACCAGATGGTGAGTTCCGCAACACAGACACAGCTTCATGGCTTGAACAGGTTTTGTGTACCAAGATAGAACCATGAACGTGCGCACGCCAGATCCTTACCCCGGTTGGCTTTCAGAAGAAGATCTCTACGAGGCTCGTCAGCGCCTGCCGATGCTCTATGTCGAAGCGATCCCGGTTCGCCTCGACCCACTGGGCTATGTGAATGAAGTTGGGCTACTGCTCACCGGTGACAATGATGGTCGCATGCTGCGCACCTTCGTTTCCGGTCGAGTCATGTACCGCGAAACCATTCGTGCGGCGTTGATTCGCCACATCGAAAAGGACTTGGGCACCATGGTTTTGCCCCAGCTTCCAGCTTCCCCGGTTCCGTTCACCGTCGCTGAATACTTCCCAGCACCCAGCGAAACCGGATTGACCGATGACCGTCAGCACGCCGTGTCGATGTGCTACATCGTTCCGGTCCGCGGTGAGTCCACTCCTCGCCAAGATGCACTGGAGTTGACCTGGCTCTCCCCCGCCGAAGCATTAAGCTCGGATATTCAGGGCGAGTTTGCCGGCGGACGAGAAAACATTCTCAGGCAAGCTTTGGCTCATGTCGGAGTGAATATCTAGGCTCAGCTTTCACTCTTGGGAACAGGATCCTGTCGGCGTTTAAGAAACGAACCGAACCAGCTTCCCAAGAGCACGCCGAGCATACCCACAGCACAACCGATCAGTGTTTCAACCACACGGTCATACATCACTGTGCCGCTGAGCCCGGTGACAAGGGAAACTCCCACCAGTGCCATCGGTGTAATGAAGATCTGCGCCAAGAAGTAATTTCGCATCACCAACATCTCAGCCAAGAACTGACACACGGCGATGACGGCCAAGAGAACCCACACCTGTGGGTTGAGCCAGATCAGCAACGCCATCAGAACCATGCCTACCAAGGTTCCGAGCACACGATGCACACCACGACGAATTCGCAGTTTGGTGGTGTGGCCAACCAACGGCACGACCGCGGCCACCATCGCCCAGTAATTATGTCCGGCTGAGAGTTGGCTTCCCAACGTGTTGGCGAGGATACCGGCTACCCCGGCGGAAAGAATATAAAACAGCCCTTCCCACCAGATCGCTTTGCGCACGTTATCCGAAAGCGGTGGCAGGGCGGTACGTTCCCAGAGGTTGGCCCACTGCCCGATGGCGCCTGCTGAACCGATGATCAGGGCGAGCACAATAGTCAGCCCCGCGACCAGCAGGGCTTCGCCCATCGGTGCGGCATGCGGAATTGAAGCGATGGCGGCAAAGGCGAAGATGTGGAATAGGGAGCCGCCGGGGCGCAATCGCATAAAGCCGACGAGCACCGAGCAGATACCGGCAACCAACGTAGTAGCACCAACAATCTGCCATTGCATGACTTCTGGATTATCGTGGTCAACCCACCAATACGAGGCTGCGAGGGCCACCGCGATTACAACGAAGAATAAGAGCCCTGATCGCACCTGCATCCGCAAGCGGTTCCAGTAGCCGTCCACTCGGCCGTAAACCCCGGTGAAGGCCCCGAAGACCGCGAAGACCACCAGGTCGAGTCGGTCGATGGCGAACAGAATAATCAGGGGTGCAAAAATACCGATACCGGTGCGAAGCCCGATCCAATGGTCCTTGCGGGCAGGCCCAAGAGTGATGAGTGCTTTGGTTGATTCCTTCAGTTTCTCCAGGCCCACAATTTCCTTCCGTCGCGTTGGACACAACACGTACCTCTCATTATTCGCTCATTGCCTTGTGAGGGGCTAGGTTTATGGGCATATTGGCTTTGTCGTTTTCCTCACCGGAGCGTTAATACGGCACACTTGGTACGTGCCCGAAAAGAACTTTGACCCCAGCGCCCCGCATGCCCGCCAGGAAGAATTCGGATTTGAAGTCGGAACTCGACTTACCGCACCGGATGGTTCCCCGATGTTGGGCCGTACCGGTGTCATCCGTACGCCACATGGCGAAATCAAGACTCCAGCGTTTATCGCCGTAGGCACCAAAGCAACGGTGAAGGCAGTCACCCCGGCCCAGGTTGAAGAACTCGGGGCCCAAGCAGTGCTGTCTAACGCGTATCACCTGTACTTGCAGCCGGGCGCGGACATCCTCGACGAGGCCGGCGGACTAGGCAAGTTCATGGGCTGGCATGGTCCAACCTTCACCGACTCCGGTGGATTTCAGGTCATGTCCTTGGGATCAGGTTTCAAGAAGGTCATTGATATGAAGTCCGTAGACCAGTCAGGTCCAGATGACGCGGTGGCCCCTGGCAAGGAGCGCCTGGCCAACGTGGATGAAGACGGCGTTTGGTTCAAGTCTCATCTTGATGGCACCAAACATCGTTTCTCGCCAGAGATTTCCATGGGAGTGCAGCACCAAATCGGCGCGGACATCATGTTCGCCTTTGATGAGCTGACCACCTTGCAGAACTCGCGCGGTTACCAGGTTGAATCTTTGGAGCGCACTCGGCGTTGGGCCGAACGTTGCATCGCCGAGCACTTCTCCCTCACCGATTCACGTGAAGGCAAAGATTACCAGGCGCTGTTCGGCGTGATTCAGGGGGCGCAGTACGAAGATCTTCGTCGCAAAGCGTGCCAGGATCTTGGGGCCATGGCCTTTGACGGTTTTGGTATCGGTGGCGCTCTGGAAAAGGAAAACCTCGGAACCATCGTTGGTTGGTGCGCAGAGGAACTACCCGAGAACAAGCCTCGCCACCTGTTGGGCATCTCCGAGCCAGATGACATTTTTACGGCCATTGAGAACGGCGCAGACACCTTTGACTGTGTCTCGCCTACTCGTGTTGCCCGCAACTCTGCCTTCTACACCCCGTGGGGACGATTCAACCTTTCCGGTGCCCGCTACAAGCGAGATTTCACCCCACTGGTTGACGGCTGCGATTGCTACACCTGCCAGAACTTCACCCGTGCGTACATTCACCACTTGTACAAGGGCAAGGAGCTACTGAGCCACACCTTGATTTCCATTCACAACGAACACTTCACCGTGGGGTTGGTTGAGTCTGCACGCCAAGCGCTGGAAGACGGCACATTCTTCGAGCTCAAGGATCAGGTTCTTGCTAGCTACTATGCTGGCAAGCCCGATCCACAGGGACAGCCAGCGGCAAAATAGTCCGCGAAACTACTAGATAGGGCATCATGCTTCGACTTTTAGGCCGAAGCATGATGCCCTATTTTGTGGCTTAGGAAAAGTAATCAGGGTTCTTCAGTTGAGAATCCAGAGTTAGTTTTAGCTCCGCGATTGTTTAGAAAATTCCCCAACAAGCATGTGTAGCGCACGGAACGCAAAGATCAGAGAAACCAACCACAGCGGCCACGCAATGACCCTTTGCGGGCTAAGCACGAGGGACAGCAATGGTGCAAGGGTCGCTACTGCTCGGACCAGCGTCGAAACTTCGTTGAACAGCACCGCGGCAATTGCCACATCGTTGGTGGCCCCACCCAGTAAGCTTTCCCAGTCCCGTTCTTTGCGTTGTGCATATCCCAAGGAACCGGCGGCGCTACCGAGAGATCCGAGGAGCACTGCGGCACCCCACATCCAAGCATTGCTCAGCTCAATAACACCCAGCGCCCCGAGTCCCGCGGTTAATAATGTCAACGCTAGGGCGCTGTAAAGCACAGCAAAAAGAGCTGCTGTTTGCCGCAACTTAGCAGTGGATTGTCCCAAATGCTGGGTCAGTTGCGACTGCGTGAGCAACGGTGAAATCACTGCCGAGACGTTGAGCGTCAGCAGTACGCTAAGCAATAGATAGAAGACTACTGCGCTCAACGGATTCGCAATCTGCTCTACCGTCATCGTCAGGGCCATCACCAAGACCAAGTAGCGAACCGGCAAATGCCAACGAGCACCACGAATAAGCCGCAGCACCAACACCCGCCACACAACTGGTAGGTGAGAAACCAGCCTTCGACCCTGAGAACGACGACGTCCGATCAGTGCCGTTGAAGGAGCCGTGGCTGCGCGGTAATCCGCCTGCATCAGTGATCCCCATAAGAGCTGCTGATTCTCGCCAGATGAGCGTAGGGCTCGTGCACCGATGTTGCTATAAGTTCGATGTGACCACCAGGAGCTGAGGACGCCTAGGCAAAACAGGATGATGGTCCCGCCAACCCAAGTGGAAATCTGCAGTATTGCGTCGGCAGCGCTTTCTACAGCACCTAAGACCCATTGATTCTGTGCTTTGAGCAAGCCCCAAAAGACCACAAGTACAACGATGAGAACGAGGACTGCTCTTCGTAGCCAGCGTTGAACCTGATCTTGTTTTCCGTTGCTTTGTACAACGACTGCCAGATTTGTTAAGACTATTCCTGCCAAGACAAAGCAAACCATCGCCCAGCCAGCGACAAGCGGGTCAAATGCACCGGCGAGGCCATACAACACAATGAGCCAGATGATTCCGATGAAAGCACTGGCGAGCATGCCCAGTAGTAACGCCTGACGCAAGGCCCGGCCTCTGAGCGCATTGGAATGCAATGGCAGCGGCAACCACCATTCGGCTTTGGACGAGTCGACTGCCAGAGGGCCCAGATGAAGTAAGAGCCGAAATAGATAGATGGTGGCAAGCACCAATAGGACTGGTGAGAGTTCTTGTAAACTCCAAACCGCCAATGGCATGTGAGGATGGGGAACGCCTTGTCCAAGGAGCGCGAAGATCAACCCGAAGATCGCGCTGAATAGGTACGCCAGGGCCACGAGGGCTGCCAGCACCCACACATAGGCGTCGGAGAAGCTATCAAAACGTTCCGAGAAGTTTCGGCGTCGCTTAGCTCGCAGGATCAGCTGTTGTGGATCAAATTCGGGAACTTGTACTGCTGCATCGTTAGCGTTCAAGCCACTGCGCTCCGGACTCGGCGCTGATCATCTCACCTTGATCCTCGTCGAGGAGCATGGCGTGCTCCAAAGAATTGCGCAGCAACTGGGGATCATGGGTGACCACCAGCAGTGTGGTTCCTGACTGACGCAGGGTTGCTAATCGGCAGTAGAGTTTCTGCCGAATCCGCAGGTCCAAGCGTTGTTCAGGTTCGTCGAGCAGCACCAGTTGTGCAGGTCGAATCAGGGTTGCCGCTAAGAGCACCTTGCGTCGTTGGCCTGAAGATAGTTCGCCCGGAAGCAGACCGGCCACCTCTTGTAATTCGAAGAAGTCGAGCTCGGCCTGAACTTTTTGTTCCCACGAGGGCAAGCTGTGCCCGCGGGCGACAATTTCGAGGTGCTCGGCAACGGTGAGTTCCTCGAAGAATGTACCGTCGGTGACTTGAACTGCCACTTCTTGGCGGAAAGTCATCGAGTCTTCATTCACCGGTAGTCCGAGGAACTCAATCTCCCCCTGGACTGGGGCAAGGTGGCCGAGGATGGTTCGAATGAGTGTGGATTTTCCGCTGCCGTTGGCACCAATAATGCCTACACCATGGCCTCGGGACAGTTGCAGGTTGAGTGGACCACAGATGGTTCGTTGCGGATAGCCAATAACCAGTTCTTTCGCTTCCAACTGATATTTAGCGTCCTGACCTGTCTGCATAGTCACCACGTTAGTCGCCGAGTACAACTGTGGGCATCGTCCTTACGGATGATGCCCACCGACTTCTTAGTTGACGTTAGCCGCCTGGATGTAGCCTGGCTCGCGTTTCTTGAACCAACGAATGACTAGTGAAGTCACTGGCACCAGAATGATTTCAACGGCCGTCTTGTAGACGAAGCCAACAACGACGTAGTTGATGAAGTTGGGAGCATCACTGATACCGATCACCGGAGCTGCGATCGCGCAGAAGATCAACGTATCCAAGAATTCACCAACACCACTGGAACCGATCAATCGTCCAATAAGTCCGCGTTCACCGGTCCGCTCCTTGAGTTTGACTAGTACCCATGAATTGGCGAATTGACCCACGAGGAAGCCACAGGCCGAAGCGAGAACGATCTGCCAGATGGGACCTAATGTACGTTCGAGGGCTTCTTGTCCGTCGTAGAACTCTGCCGATGGCAGGTGGATCATGATCCAGAAGGAGAACACCGCGAAGAAGGCTAACGCGAAGGTCAGAATAATTGAACGGCGGGCGGCTTTGAGTCCATACACTTCCGAAATGACATCACCGAGGATGTAGGCCATAGGGAAGAGGAAAAATCCACCGTCGGTAATGATCGGCCCGAAGCTCACTCCCTTAGAAGCTCCAATATTCGAGAGAATCACGATCGCGCCCATCAGGGTGAGCACCGTGGAGAAATAGGGTGAACCGGCCGAAGCGAAAACGGCCTTTTTGGTTTTAGTCAGATTATTTGAGGCGTTGATTTCGCCCATGCTAGTTGTCCTTGTCAAAGTGGTTCGCCAGAACTCTTCGTTGCAGATCTCTCCTGTTCGATGAAAACGAGGGAGATTTTTTACTGCGCGCGGTTCCGCTGTATTAGCACTTACCTAGCAAGTATCCCATGTTGTCACCCGCAGTGACCGGTTTACTTCAATTTGCAACCAAGTTTCAGAATTCATTCCTCTCGTAATCCAACATCTCACCTGTGATTCTTCGAAATAGTAATTCGAGGAATCTAATAGCGCAGTGATCACCATCCCGTGCTTCCGCATGAAAGTTTTCATTTTTTGAACGCGTTCAAAAAATGTTAGAATCAACTTCACCACATTTCATTCGAAGGGCTGATGAGCATCCAACCACGCACCGAGAAGGGTCGCCAGACGCAAGCCAAGCTGTTGGCAACCGCCTTGGATTGCTTCGCCGAAGAAGGCTACCGAGCTTCAAGCATGCGAGTCATCGCGGCCAAAGCGGGAGTGTCTCTGTCGCACGCCTACTACTACTTCCAGTCCAAAGAAGACATCGTCACGCAGTTACTGCTGAACTTGCGCAACGAACAGTACGAGCTCTGCCAGGGTGTTTTTGACGAGGGCAATACCTTGGAATCGAATATTCGTGCTGTGCTAGATGCCGGAGTCCAAGTCTTGGCCCCGTATCACGAGTTTGGTCCAGTCTTCTTGAAAGTTTTGCTCTCCGACGAACACGCCAACGACGAAGTCTCGAAAATTGAGCTCTCCTTGTGGGAGCAAGCAGTTGCCGGAGCACGCCCGCTGCCACCACTTGGAATTCGCCGCGATCTACCGAAATTCCTATTGCTCGTTTCTCGCCATGTCTTTTCTGCTTGGGCCTACGACCACTCGGCGCAGCAACGCCGTTCCCGAGCCCTGATGAAAAACATTGCCCCGGTTGTCGCCAAATTTGCCGTTCTTTGTCGTTTGCCGGTAGTTCGTTCACTCTTTGAAGACATCCTGGCTCTTTTGGATCCCAAAACTTTCGATGAAACCGAAACAAATCAACCGATGCGTTCTGCCCTGCGACGCCCGCGGGCTTCCTAACCAACAGACCAACGCACCAGCAAGTTGCAACGAGGCAACACAGTTGAGTATTGCCCCGTTTTTAGGCGTAAAGTCAATGTTGTCTATAGGCAATCCCTAGCGAACCAAAAGGAGAACGCAAAAACATGAGCTCAACTGCGCGAACATTGCCAAGTTGGACCAGCGACTACGCATTACTTCGCGACCGCATTGCATCCTTCCCAAACCAGCAGGAAATTCGTTCCGTGAATCAAGCTGGCGAAGACGTTGAAATCTTGCGTCAATGGCCAGAGGATTCGTGGGCCGCGCCGGCAGATGCACAGCGATTGATCTTTTTGGGGCCGCCTAAAGACAGCACCAAGGCAAAGTTGCAGGGCGAAGGTTGGCAGCACAGCGCCACCATGCACCTACTCGCTGCAAAGCCTGAAGACGTAGAGCAAGTCGTGAAGCTACCTGACACCTCGGGGCTCTTTGAAGCACCGATGGAAAACTACGATGTTGTCGAGGTTACTGACTTTGACCGTCCAGTAGCTCGCGGTCGCATGCACTTTGGTGCCACTTATGGACTGCTCAGTGACCCCGATCTGTTCTCCCCCGATAATCCAGACGTTGCCCGCCGCGCAGTACTGGCAAACTTCGCCGGAGCAGCATATAGCCACGGACTTCCTTGGCTATTATTAGTAGCCACGGAAGAACACGCTGCGCAGTTACCAACTGGTTGGTCCAAGGCGACTGAGCTAACCTTCTGGCAACACAACTAATTCTTCTCCAATCCGCACTACCCCCAATTGAGACTATGACTAATACAAACACCGTTGCACCAGCAATCACGTTGACCATCGCAGGTTCAGAAGCCACCGGTGGCGCCGGCGCTCAGGCCGATTTGAAGACCTTCCAGGAACTGGGAACCTACGGCATCGTAGCGTTGACCTGCATTGTCTCTTTTGACCCCAAAGATTCGTGGAACCACCGCTTCGTACCTGTTGATCAGCAGGTCATAGCAGATCAGCTCGAAGCAATCCAGACCTGCTACGAAGACAAGCTGGGCACCGTCAAGCTAGGCATGATGGGCTCGCCTGCAACGATCAACACCGTTGCTACCGCACTGAAGTCGCAGAAGTGGGACAACGTCCTGCTTGATCCTGTGCTGATCTGCAAGGGTCAAGAGCCTGGCCATGCATTGGACACCGACGAAGCGCTCAAGGCAGAACTACTCCCCTTGGCTACCTTTGTCACCCCTAACCACTTTGAAGCTGAGCAGCTCTCAGGGCTGAAGATCACCACCGAAGAAGATTTGATCGAAGCAGCGAAGAAGATTCACGAAATTTCAGGTGCTGCGGTTCTTGCCAAGGGTGGCGTACGCATTGCCGGCGAAGATGCTGTGGACGTGTTCTACGATGGCACGACCCTCGAAGTTCTTCGCGAGAAGAAGATTGGCGAAGTCGCTGTTTCCGGTGCAGGCTGCTCGCTGGCAGCCGCTGTGACCGCTGAACTGGCTAAGGGCGCTACCGCGCTGGAGGCCGCCCGCACCGCCAAGGCTTTCGTGACCGAAGGCATCCGCAATCGTGTATCGGGTAACACCCCGTTTGATGCACTCTGGCAGGGTGGACGCCGCTAACCAAGGCGCACGACTTTCACAACCCCTGGTGCCGGTCGCGTCCGTAATGGATGCGACCGGCACCACGTTTAAGCGTGAGCATGCTCATTGGCATCATCCGATGACTCTTGCTACGGTAGTTGCAGAACATCAATCATCGACGCGTGAATCAGTCACGGGAAAGGGCGGCCGGCTATGCAAGCCACTTTGACGCTCCACCCGTTCGTCTGCGCGTCGAACGGGGCTAGCAAGTAGATTCCGCCGCAGGATTTTCCTCTGGCCCTCTTTTGCAACCCTTCCATTATTTTCGTTGCAGACCTCAACATCCCTATTTTGATTGACACATTCGTGCGCCCATTTTCTGTGCACGGACTCATTGAGGATTACCATGCAGCCCTTAACCGAAAAAACCATCCGCTCTTCCTTCATCAACGCCAGTCGTCAGGAAGCCAAAAAGCTGACGTTACCGGAAAATTTCACCACCCTAGACTGGGATTCCTTGGAATACCTAGGCTGGCGAGATCCCAAGATGCAGCAGCGCGGTTACCTGTTCCACACCGACGAAAACGGCCGGACCCGAGGCATCCTGTTGCGCCCGACCGATGGCGGACGCAAACCAAATAACGCGACCATGTGCGAAATGTGCCGGGACGTCAACATTCCAGTTGCCGTAGGCATGTGGACCACGCGCCGAGCCGGACAAGCAGGTCGTGATGGCGATACTTTGGGCACCTTGATTTGCCTGAATTTCGAGTGCTCACGCAATGTGCGCATCCCACCTCCGAAGAACCCGATCTACCCGGATCCGATGGTCGTTGTTGCTGAGCGCATCGAGCTACTCGACGAACGAGTGCATAGCTTCTTGAATCGTCTCTAGCGATACCACCAACTAAATAGATCTCTTGATCGACAACCCGTCCAGGGTTAGCTAACTACTGAGTAACAAAGCGTCGATTTTTTCTAAAAAATCTTCGCACTCATTGGCTAACGCTGGGCGGGTTTGTCGCAGTGGTGCACGGAATTTATTGTGAAACGCCCAAAGTAGTTGACGCGTCGCTCAGAAAATATTATTCAACAACCCCTTGATATATGTCGTAGGTCACTTAGGATTCCTAGCTATAGGACGACGTATCAGCGGACGTCGTTCTCGGACGATCATCAAAGCTCGCACCGCTTTGCCATTTTCGCCCGCCCGGTGACGGGAGCAATACCGCTACCCAGCCCAGCTAGGAGAACCATGGTCACTCGGCGCACGCAACGAGTGCCGCGCCTGATTTTGGGGTCAGCCACTGCAGTTGCAATGGCAGTCACCCTTTCAGGCCCGGCAAGTGCAGCAGGCATTCCCCAACCAGCAGATGGCGAACAAGCTTTCTCGCTGCCGATTAGCAGCTCCCAGGCGCTGTCAAACCTCAAAGTTTCAGGACCACTGGCTAAAGCCTCAGGAGAGGTATCGGTGTTCGTGCAGCTTAAGGGCGACGGAGCTTTCGAGACCGTCAAAAAGTCTGGAAAGAACAAAGACACCGCCAAGGTCAAGAAGATGAGCAAGGACGTCAAAGCGAAGGGCAAGCAGCTCGCCGCCGAATCCGACTCCACCATCATCTACACCACGCACAACGCACTCCAAGGCGTAGCGTTGACCGGTGACGCTGAGGATCTTCGCAAACTCGCTGAACGTAGCGACGTAGCGAAAATCAGCTCCATCGTTCCAAAGAAACCCTCAAACCGTAGCTCCGTCGTAGACACCGGCGCCTTGGAATCATGGAAATCCTTGGACAAGACCGGCAAGGGCATCAAGGTTGCCGTACTGGATACCGGCGTCGACTACACCCACGCAAGCTTCGGCGGTCCAGGCACCTTGGAAGCCTATAAGGAAGCGCAAGCCTCCACCGAGCTACCTTCGGCAGACTCCGGACTACGCGATGACAATAAGTTCATCGGCGGTTGGGACCTGGTAGGCGATGACTACAACGCGAACTCTGATGCTGAGAGCTACCAGCCCGTTCCACATCCAGACCCCAACCCGCTGGACTGTGAAGCAGCCGGTCACGGTTCCCACGTCGCCGGCACCACTGCCGGCTACGGCGTCAACGCCGATGGCTCCACCTTCACCGGAAACTACGCGGACTTGGACGCCAAGGCCCTGTCGGAAATGAAGGTAGGCCCAGGCTCTGCACCAGAGGCTCAACTCATCGGCATCCGCGTTTTCGGCTGTGAAGGTTCCTCCTCGGTAGTCGGCCAAGCACTGGATTATGTGCTCGACCCGAACGGTGACGGCGATTTTTCCGACCGCGCACAGGTAGTGAATATGTCCCTGGGCTCGGATCATTCCCCGACCGAAGACCCTGAAAACGACATCGTCGATGAATTGACCAAGGCTGGCATTCTTTCTGTCGTAGCCTCGGGCAATGCAGGAGACGTCACCGATGTCGGCGGTTCACCCGGTAACTCGCGCTCATCACTGACCGTGGCCAACTCGGTGGGATCTCACGTCACCCTGGATAAGATTCAGGTGGATGAGCCAAGTGATGTTGCAGGTACGGCCTCAGGTCAGTACTCCTCAAACTTCAACTACACCAACGCTGACCCAGCTCAGCTGACCGGTGAAGTTGTGATGGCTCCAGCCAGCAATGAATACGGTTGCGACGCATTCGAGGCAGGTTCGCTGGAAGGCAAGTGGGTTTGGCTGAAGTGGAGCGAGAACGGCGAATTCCCTTGTGGATCCGCTGCTCGTTTCAACAACGCTGAAGCCGCCGGTGCCACCGGTGTAATCCTCGATTCCGAAGCAAACCTTTTTGACGCTGGCATTGCGGGCAACTCCACCATTCCAGGCGCACAGTTCACCTTGGATCAGTCGCAGCGACTGCGTCCAGCAGCAGAAGCTGGCACGTTGAAGGTGACCCTGTCGCCTGACTTCGTCGGTGGATCCTCCAGTGAATCCGGTGCCGGTGACACCCTGAACTCCTCGTCCTCACGAGGCGTTCATGGCAGCAACGGCGTAGTCAAGCCTGACGTTGCCGCCCCGGGCACACAGATCGGTTCGGTAGGCGTTGGCACCGGAACCGGTACCGCGGTCATGTCGGGCACCTCAATGGCTACTCCATTGGTAGCCGGAATTGCAGCACTGGTTCTTGAAGGCAGCGATTACACCCCTTATGAGGCCAAGAGCGTCATCATGAACACCGCAGCCACCGACATCAAGGCCGCCAACGGTGAGGCTTATGGTCCAAACCGCGTGGGTGCAGGTCGAGTAATGGCTGACGCTGCGATTGAAACTCCAGCCTTCGCCTACGATTCCGACGCGCCGGATCTGACCAGCGTGGTCTTCGGTGTCATTGAATTGGACGGCAAGAAGGGTTACACCGCCAAGCGTAAGATCACCGTTCAGAACACCAGTGACAAGACGCAGACCTACAACGCCAACTACGTTGCTGCGACCCAGATCCCTGGCGCAAGCTACAGTCTGGATCGCAAGAGCGTCACCGTTAAGGCCGGCAAGAGTACACAGCTGACCGTGACTTTGAAGGTCGATCCAAAGAAATGGGCCAAGACCATTGACCCAACCATGGCTACCACCCAGTCCGGACTGTCGCGTGCATGGCTTGCCGATGCCACCGGTCGTGTCGAGCTGACCAGTAGCACCGCTCCAACCTTGCGTGTTCCAGTTCAGGCAGCTCCTAAGCTGGTCGCTGATATGTCCGGCAAGGTCAAGAAGCTGAAGAAGGGTTCAAACACCACGACCCTTGATCTGAAGGGCAAGGGCATTACCGCTGGCGAAGGCGCTACCGAAGTGACTTCCCTACTCGGTGCCTTTGAACTCGGCGCTTCGAGCGACCGTGGCGATGCTTCCTTGGATTCGATCCCTGCAGCACGGTCCATGGACCTGCAGTATGTGGGCGCATCGAGCACCGCTGGCCGTACCGGCGTGGCTGATGGTCAGTTGAACATCGGTATCTCAACCTGGGAGAACTGGGCTCACCTAGCTGGCGGCAGTGAACTGGACGTTGAGATCGATACGAACGCTGATGGTAAGGCCGACTTCGTCACCTTCACCACCGTCATCGATGAATTGGATCTGGATCTGGCAGCGACCTTCGATCTTGCCACCGGCAAGCAGGTCGATTTGCAGCCAGTGAACGGTGTGCTCGGCGATGTTGATACCAACACCTACGACACCAACACGGCAATCTTGCCGGTCTCGCTTTCGGCCCTTGGCCTGAGCGATGACGCGGCCGAGATTTCCTACCGTGTCCTAGGCTACTCCTGGTACAACACCGATGACGCTGGCTCAATGGTTCCAGTGGACCAGACCGACTGGATCAACTTCAATGCGGCGACGCCACAGGTTGATTTTGGTGCAGAAGGCTCACTGTTCACCGATCTGAAGGGCAACAAGATTCCGGTCACGGTTGCCGATAGCACTAAGGATTCCAAGGCGCTGTTGCTTCACCTGCACAACGCCAGCGAAGACCGTGCACAGGTACTGGACATCGTGTCCGGTAACACCGGAAAGCCAAAGACCAAGTAGTTCTTAGCTTTCCATAAGACCAGGTCCGGGACGCATCCTAGCGAGTAGGAATGTGCCCCGGACCTTTCTTATTGTTGTCGGAGCCGCTATCTCATCACTGCTGGCGCAGTTTGGCTTCTAGCTCCACCACCGCTGCTTCGCGAACCGTGGCAGCGAATTTCTGATCTTTCTTTGCCGCATTACTCAGCGCCTTGGCCATGACGATTGCCTGATCGGAATTAACACAAAGCGGCACAGTGCCTCCGGCCGCCACAAATTTCACGGCTCGTTGTCCCATATCTACCGAGGCAATTTGCTTGGCCTCGCAGAGGTCATCGGAAATCACTACTCCCTCATACCCCAGGTCCTGACGCAGCAACCCGGAGATGATCTTCTCTGAGAAGGGCGCATCGTTTTGCGCATCAAGTTCTGTATAACGGGCGTTGGAGATCATAATCCACGAATTTCCTTGATCGATTGCCTCTTTAAAAGGCTCAAGGTCGGTGGCGTCCGTGCCAATCACGGTGTCGGTCACTCCGCTTGAGGTATCAGTATTCTTTGCTACCCGACCCAATCCTGGGAAGTGTTTGACGACTGGTTGCACCCCGGCAGAGTTCAGAGCATCGGTGACGGTAGTAATAGCGGAAGTCACCGTTTCAGCGGTGTTGCCATACTGTCTACCGAAATACCCTATGGGTGCGTTCTTGGTACCGATTTTTGCGGGAACTACATCTGCCACCGGTGCGAGGTTCACGTTAATACCGGCTTCAGCCAGTTCTTCGCCGACTTGCGTGATGTTCGAGGATAATTTCTCACTGCTCCATTGCCCTTGTTTTGTGGCGGTAGGCAATTCAGTAAATCCAGAACCCTGTAGCACCCTGACAAATCCGCCTTCTTGGTCGGTGGCCACCCATACCGCAAGGTCCTCAGGGACATTGGACTTGAGGGTTTTAGTTATAGCCCCGACTTTCGTAGCGGTCTGCTTGAGTGACAGCTGCGAGCGGCCCCGTAAGAAGACGTTAGAGATCCCCTGCTCTTTCATTGCCTTCAGTTCACCGGTACTCGCGCCGGTCGCCGGAACGCCCGCCATCACCAAACTTGCGGCCTGTTGCTCTACCGTCATCTGGTCCACAAGTTCTTCAGCCTGCGCTCGCACCGTCGGCTCTTGGCTCGGAGATGGTGTGGCCGAGGCGCTAGGGCTAGTTCGCGGTGATTGGCTGCTTGCTGAAGACGACACCGAAGAGGACGTCGACGATGACGGCTCGGTGGTACTTGACGTATCTGTTGGCGAACCGGGCGCGCTGCAACTGCTGAGCAGGAGCATCGCGAGCATTCCAAACGACATGAGCTGTCTGACGTGAGTAGCCATCTTTTTATCCTCCCACTCAGTTCTGCGAAGACGCCGAAAGTTTCTGTGGCGCTGATGATCTTCCCAGTTCTAGGCGCGAACTTCTAAAAGCTCATCCCATTCGGTGGTGTAGCGCTGGGATATGTGTTCGCGTTTCATCGTCCACTGCGGACTCTGCGCCATTCCTGCAGGACCCAAACCGATGGACTTTGCGCCGAAGCGTGCGGAAATATCCTGGACTACCGAAGAAACATTCTTCTGTTCCTCCTCTTGCCCATCGCCAAGTTCAAATAGGTCTAGCTGCTTCTCACCTGGCGAATCGCTGAGCCCCGATAGGATCACTCCCCCGCGCACATAGTCCATCCCTGGCTGCATCAAATCCCGCATAGCGGCGATGGCTAGTTTGCTGAGCAGAATTGGATCCCGCGTCGGTCGTGGGAGGCGTACTTGGGCGCTGGGGAACGAGGACTCGCCCTGAGCAAACCTGCTGGTGCCTGCAGTGACGGTTAATAACGTGGCATAGCGTCCTTCACTGGCCAATCGGCTGGCGGCCTTTTGCGCGTAGATGGACATGACTTCTTCCATTGCCTCGTAAGTTCGTACCGGAGTCGAAAAGGATCTAGTGAACATGACCTGTCCACGGTCGGCGCGTTCTTCCACGGGCCCGATGCACCGCTGCCCGTTGAGTTCAAAAACGGTACGTTGAAGAACCACGGAAAACTTTTTGCGGATAAGCAACGGGTCGGCATCCCGTAAGTCCGCGATCGTTTCAATACCCATGCTCGTGAGCTTGGTCCCGGATTTCCTTCCGACGCCCCAAACATCAGTGACTGGAACGCGGGAGAGAATATTGTCCAACACAGAGCGATCCATCAGTTGCTGAACACATACGCCACCAAGCCCTGGATTGTGTTTGGCGATGTGGTTAGCCAACTTGGCCAGTGTTTTTGTCGAAGAGACCCCCACACAGACAGGGACACCAATGTTCTTATCTATAGCCTGTCGAATCTGAGCTGCGGTACTACGCACCTGTTCGAGGTTGCCTTCTAAACCGATGAATGATTCATCAATGGAGTAGACCTCATGCCACGTTCCGTAACGGCCCAGCAATTCCATAACTCGCGCGGACATATCCCCGTAGAGCTCATAGTTGCTCGAACGTACCGCCAGGTTGTGGCTGTCCATGAGCCGCTGAATTTTAAAGAACGGTTCACCTGTGGCGATACCTAGGTCTTTGGCTTCTTGGGATCGGGCAACAACACAACCATCATTATTTGAAAGCACGACGACTGGGCGGTTACGTAAGGTGTAGTCGAAGGCTCGCTCGCAGGAGACATAGAAGTTGTTCACGTCCACTAGGGACACGTGGTCAGCGGACATAATGTAGGCACCTCGTAATCACTCCGAAGACACCGACTTCATCGCCTTCGGTCAGCCAGACAGGTAGCGGTGATTCGTCGCTGAGTAATCCGACTTTGGGTCCATCAATATGCCAGCGTCGCACCAGCATCTGGCCGTTAAGATTGACGATGACCACCGAGCCATCACGGACGGATAGCGAACGGTCCACAATGACTTCGTCACCATCGTGAATCCCTGCAGAACGCATGGCATGTCCACTGACCCGCATAATGAAGGTCGACACTCGATCCTTGACCAGCAGCCTGTTCAGATCCAGACCACCGTCAAAATAGTCCCGGGCAGGTGAAGGGAAACCCATCGCCGATACGGCCTGCACCGGACCTGCGCTAGAAGGCTCCGGTACAAAAGGCTCTGCGTTGCTCAAAGCTCCACCTCACCATAACCCAAAACTAGTACAAACTTTCGAACATTTAGAATTGTACTCGGTTTTCGCATCCCATGCTCCACCCCGAAAATTCGGCTCTTAGACCTTGTTTTACAACTGAGAGAACTTGCCGCACCGGAGAATTTACGGCGCTAGATCACGTTTAGTTGATAGCCCGTTGGTGGTTCGCTTGTCGCTTCGCTGGCTCGGGCCGACATATATGAACTCTAGTGCAACTCATTAACCGGCCAGCGTTCTAACCTAGAAGGAACGATCTTTTGTTTTCAGTCAAGGAGTCACGTGCAGGTTCTACTAGTCAGTGCCGGAGATGTCGCCATCGAGGCGGGCCTACGTTTTGCCCGTGCTGGAGATCAAGTCACCGGCTGGCGCCGCAATAGCGCTAAGCTGCCGACAAGTTTCACCGGACAGGATGTCGACCTGCTCCAGCCCGCTTCTTGGCCACAGATCAACCCCGAGACCGAGGTTGTGGTGTTCACCCCGGTCCCAGCTGCTCGCACCGTTGAGGCTTACACCCGCAGTTACTTGGAGGTGGCTAAGGAACTGGTTTCCCGTCTGAAGGTGCAGGCACCACAGCTCAAGCGCTTCATTTATGTTTCTTCTTCGGCCGTTTCAGGTGGCGGCGAGGGCGAATGGATCGATGAGTCCACCGAGGTAGCGCCCAACCGCCCAACTTCACAGGTGCTGGCCGATACCGAGCGGGCGCTGCTCGATTCGGGCTTGCCGGTGACCATCCTGCGCGCTTCCGGAATTTACGGACCGGGCCGCAATCACCTCATCAATCAGGTACGTGATGCCAGCGCTCGAATGCCGCTCGAATCGCATTGGACCAATCGCATCCACCGCGACGATCTGGCCCAGGCAATCGTACACAGCGCCGCCCTGGACGAAACCGGCACGCAGATCTACATGGTCACCGACAACGAGCCTGCGCAAATCGGCGAGATCTACACCTTCCTCGCCCAACAGCTAAGTCTGCCGGTCCCACCGCAAGCCACCGAACCAGCAGTGCGTCGCGCGGCCAACCGGCGCATCCGCAATGACAAGCTATTGGCCACGGAATTCACTTTGCAGTTCCCCGGATTCCGTGAGGGCTACACTTCGGTGCTAGCTGGCGAATCCACGCGGCACGCTTAAAAGAAGGAACCGGCACGATCCCACCATGGTGTGGGTTCGCGCCGGTTCGCTTTACTCAGGTTCCTGATGTGGAGCAGAACTAGTTAGAAGCCGTTGCGCAGCGGGTTGAAGTGGCGCGCGATGGTTGGCACGGACTGTCCCGTGATCTGGGCAGCCAGAATCTTGCCGGTCAGCGGGCCAAGGGCCACACCCCACATGCCATGTCCGCCGCCCACCGAAACGCGCGAGGAAGCGGTCTGGCCGACCAATGGCAGGCCGTCGGCGGTGCAGGGACGCCCGCCAACCCATTCTTCTTTGCGGTTCTCCCAGTTGATGCCCTTGTAAACCGGGGTTGCAGCGGCAACGATGGCCTCGATGCGCTTGGGCTCCAGCTTGTGGTTGACGTCGCGGAACTCCATGGTGCCAGCGATGCGGAAGCGGTCGCCCAGCGGGGTGCAGGCCACGCGCTGGGTAGGGAAGTAAATCGGGTGGGTCGGCATGTCTTCTGGCTCAACCGTGAAGGAGTAGCCACGGCCAGCCTGAACAACGACCTTCACACCGAACTTACTGGCGATGTCGGTCATCCAGGCACCGGTGGCCAGTACTACGTGGTCGGCGGTGATGGCACGACCCTCGGAGCCGATGACCGTCACGGAAGATCCGTTGTCTCGCACGTCGGTGACGTTGAAGGTGCCGATGATGTCGCCGCCACGGGCGATCACGGACTCTGCCAGCGACTCCATGAACTTCGGCGGGTTGATGTAGCGCTGGCCCTTGATGGCCACACCGGCAACAACATTGTCAGACAGGGTCGGCTCGATGCCGCGCAGCTGATCGCCACTGAGCAGGTCAAAGTCGACGTGCCCGCCGGTCTTGTGGATCATCTCGAACTCGTGCAGCAACGCGTCACGGTCCTTCATGGAGATGAAGCCGGTCAGGAATGGGTCGGCAGGTTTGGTCTTTTCCTTGGTTCCCGGTCCCGCTGCGGTATCTTCGGCGATCTCGTCGAAGGCATCCAGACCGGTGTGCCCCACCTCGGAGAAGATGCGCATGGCTTCTTCCCACTTCTTTGGGGTGGAGTGCCAGGTGAAGCCGAGCAGGAAGCGCAGCAGCTTGGCATCAGCCTTCAGCGGAATGTACAGCGGCGAGGCCGGATCCAGCATCATCTTCAAGCCCTGTGAGAAGATCGATGGTTCAGCAATCGGCAGGGTCAGTGCCGGGGTCAGCCATCCGGCGTTTCCCCAGGAAGATCCCGAGGCTACGCCACCGCGGTCAACAACGGTGACTTTGACACCGGCTTCTTGTAGGTACCAAGCCGTGGATAATCCGACGAATCCGGCGCCGACAATGACAACATGATCTGGCGCAGTTACCGCTGCCATGACCCACTCTCCTAGCAATTCCTTGGCCTCTTTGCACGAGGTTGTATGTCTTCACTGTCGCGCGATCTGCGGTGAAATTCAACGCGTTCTGAGGATTCAACAGTGATAGCCACCACACTGTTGTGTGATTTGCGTTTTCTACGGAATCAGAAACTTTTCACCGTATTTTTAACAGTTCTCCAGTCGAACGCGAAAAGTTTAGCCACGAGTGACCAAGTAGCTGACCCCTAAGATCCACCGCAGAATCACCGTCTGCGTACACTGAAAACAAGTGCATCATCATCACCCATCCCGACCAGCCAGCACAAAGGAACATCACCACACACATGGCCTCACGTAAACCAGCCAAAAAGAAATCAGCGCAGGGACACCCGGCCCGCCGAGCAGGAGCTAGCTCCGTGCCTTTCGAGACTGAAGTACGTCAGGCACTTCAACCATTTAAGTCTCAGCTCTTCCGGCATTTCCAAGAAGAAGGTCAGCCCGCCAGCGAAACGCGCGCAGCCATCGAAGGGTTGACCACCTTGCTGACGGTGCACGCTCAGTTGCGCAAAAGTGTTGATGTCCAGTCGCTGGATCCAACGATTCTTGGTGAGCAGCTTGGTCACCTATCGTCCTTGGGTAAAGAAGTCGCAGCAACTAGTGCCGCTATCCTCAAGCACTACCTCACGTTCCTAGGAACCTCCGCTAACTTTGGCGGCAGCGTCGAGGACTTCAAGCAGACTTTTGAGTTCCTCTCACGCATGGCTGGCGATTCGCCGATCGTCGCACCTTTCCTTGAAGACGATGAGGCCAATGGCGCATTCGAATCGATGCCATTTGTGTTTGCCGCGAGGGAACTGATCCAGTGGGTTGGCGAGGGTAAGCCAAGCACTCCGGCCGGTGTGTTGACCGGAGAAACCTTGCAGGACGCTGCCCAAGCATTGGGCTTGTTCATTAAGGTCGATGAAAATGCTGACGCTCCCGAAGAGAGCGCATGGGAGCCAGAGGATGGAACCGTAGTTCCAGCGCTGGCAGATATCCCTCGACTTTCCGCGTACTGGGATGCGCTGATCGGCACTGCCATGCTGACCTACCAAGCTCCTAACGCAAAGCCGACCGAGTCGCTGAGCGAAGCATTGCTCGCTTCTAGTGGAGCGGGATCGCGCGTAGTTAAGGAACTCATCGCGGAAGTACTGTACTCGCACATCCTGATCAACACTTTGGAAAAGCCAGGACAGGCCCAGATCGCCGAAATGGTTGCCGGCGTTCTGAGCAACGCTGCATCTTCCACCCCGCCGCGCACCGAGTTTGCTCTGCAGATCCCTACCCAGGATGATCTTCCAGCAGAGCAGCATCACCTGATCCCGAGCTTGGAAGAGGTTGTGCCACAGGTTGAATCCCTGCTTCGTATCTTTGAACGTGAAGGCCTTGTGGAAATCGACGATCTGATCACCGTTCCACTCGTGCTTCGCTCGTCGTTGGAGCGCGCGCTGGGTAAGGTCTCGGATCATGTGCTGAAGCACGATGCGGCTTCCGAAACACTAGAAGCGTAAGTCTTGCAGTAATTGAATAGTGATGGCTCCGGAGGTTCTCCGGAGCCATCACTATTTGAAGAGATTATTTACCGTCCGTGCAGCCTTCGAGGGTTCGCACTTAAGTTATAAAAGGTACGCTGCACTGCTGACAGACAACGGCGGGGCGATGGGGGCGCAACCGCCGATGAAAGATCAGTCCGTTCAAACAATGCAACGCACCTTTTAATCACCTCAGGTCCTTCATGATGCCACTCGCAAAACACCACCAAGTACCTCATTGGTGATCGGTCTTCACCGATACATGTCTAACCTATCGCGTTCACAAGAATTTCGAAATCATACTTTAGTAGGAGGGCAGGGCTTAGAACGGGATGCTGGCCCGAAGGATCCACTGCCCTTTTTCGGCGCGGGTCGAGAACTTTCCTCCAAAAGCGCGCATTCGGTCGGACATTCCAACCAAACCGCTTCCACCCTCAGGCAATCCCTTTGATTTCGTACCCGAAACATCGATCTGATTAGTAATTTCTAGTACAGCTTCAGTTCCGTTGGACACCAGCTCAAGAGTGCACGATGTATCGGGGGCACCGTGTTTTATGACATTCGTTGTACCTTCTTGCATCACGCGATAGATCGCGGTTTGTGCCGAACGAGGAAGTTCCGAAATCTTCTCATCCGTGGTTGAGGTCACTTTAAAGTTTGCGTCTCGAAGTCGTTGAGCAAATAAATCCACACCCTGAAGTGCATATACCGTCGTTGCGGCAGGTTTATCGACAGCAGACCCGGCCTCATCGGACATCGTTCCGTCGGCTCTCAAAACGTTTAGCATCAGACGCAAGTCGTGCAGGGTCTCGGAACTCAGTTTGGATATGACATCGAGGGTCTCCAGAGCCATTTGTCCATCATTAGCAAACTTGGCGGCCTTTGATTGCATTGCCACGATGGTGATGTCGTGGGCGACGATGTCATGAAGATCGCGAGCGATGTTCTTCCGCTCCCTCTCAATGGCTAGTTGAGTCTGTTGCTGAGCTTTCTGCATTTGTCGTACCGCTTCAGTGTTTTTCTCGCGCAAGACATAGATACTTCGCGTTAAAAAGTAGGCCAGGAGCGTCAACGGCAGCAACGCCACGAGCAGTACCGCATCGCTTCCAGCCTGAATTCCAAATTGCACCATCCATGCAACAGTCAACGTCAGGAAAAGACCTCGGACGCTGCGTGCACTAACAGTGGCCGCTAGTGATGCGAACACCATGAATGAAACTATGGTCCAGAAGAATAACGAGGCATCATTCAAGAAGAAGTATGCGCCCGCGACGAAAAGGCCAAGAGATACGGCGATCCAGCGAAACCCTAACGCTAGAGCTACGCAGAGCCCCACCCCAACAAGGGCACCGCGAATAGATACGTCTGAGGAACCGCTAAATCCCTCTTGCAGAAGGGTAACGAATTCACTGCTGGAGACGGCAATGAGAATCGCCATTCCAGCCCAAATGATGACACCCCGGCCAGCAAGGTGCTTGGTCAGGGTGCCTTTTAGTCGTTCACTCATATGCCGAATAATTCACGGCAACGACTTTCAAGTCAAATAGATCGGTTACGGACAACTCACACCGTAGTGCTTGCAGAGCCACATGCCGAAGTCTGCACCCCAACCCGCTGGTGTGGCCACCGAACCAGAGCCGATCTGCCCCGAGTCCGCAGATGCGGGAGCCGCAACTGCAGTCAAAGGTGTCAAAACCAATGCGGCGACAGCCAGCATCTTCAAAGCCTTCATAACGAACCCCAAATCTCGTCAACTTATATACTTTCAAGTGAACAGGCCGATTGGCGGTCAAAAACATCGACTCAAAGGAAACAAATGGAACAAATCAAGGTCCTAATCGTCGATGATGAACCCCTTATTCGACATGCGTTGAGCACAATCCTAGCAACGGATCACGGAATTGTAACCGTATTTTCTGCAGAAAATGGGAAGCAGGCAATCGAGTATTGTTCGGACCATGAGGTCGACGTAGTTCTGATGGATTTGCAGATGCCAATCATGGATGGGGTTAGCGCTACTCGCGCCATCAAATCCCACATAGACAGCCCAGCAATCCTTGCAATTACGGCATTTTCATCGGATGAATATCTGGTTCCAGTCCTCACCGCTGGCGCCAGCGGATACCTTGTTAAAGATTCTGAGCCGGATGAAATTATTAATGCGGTTCATGCAGTTCATCAGGGTACCGCCGCCATTTCACCTTCGGTTTCTTCGGACCTAATTTCGGCCGTTCGCAATGCGTATGTCGATAATTCGCAAACCGTCGAAGATCTCATTTATGATCTGGGGATTACCAGTAGAGAAATTCAAATTCTTAAATTACTTGCTCAGGGATTAAATAACCCAGAAATCTCTAAAACTCTGGGCATCACCGAAACTACGGTCAAGACTCACATGGCAAAAATCTTCGCCAAGCTTGAAGTTCGCGATCGCGTGCAAGCACTCGTGGCAGCGGCGCGCATGGGAATTGTCGAAATCCACAAAGACTAAATTTCGTTCACTGGCAGTGTGACATCCGACGCTCAGAAAGATATTTTGCGAGCCACGGGAATATCCTGAACGCTACAGCGTTGAACATGAGCATAGACCGCTCAAGTTTCTACTAGGAGGCTCACTTGCCAGCATTTTTTGGTGCACCCTCAGACGGCTCGTTTGAGGAATTCCTGTCTCGGTTCCTCTCGTCACGGGCTCAGGCAGCGCGTCCCATCGATATTACTCGACTGCTGTCCACACGCACGCACGAAGCAGTAGCAACGGCTGCAGCGATCTCGCATGAGCACGGACACGACGAAATTGACTCGCTGCACCTGCTCGCAGCCCTTATTCGTACCGAACCTATCGGTGAACACCTCACCGCCATGGGCATCGACATCGAAGCGCTGAGCCAGGATGCCATCGCGCACATGCCCAAGAGCCAGGAAAAAGGCGAAAAGCCAACCCGGCTATCCTCTGCTGCCCAGCGCAGCCTCTTTGATGCCTACCAGGTAGCCCGCAACTACGGTTCGACCTACATCGACCCGGACCACCTATTCCTCGCTTTTGTGTTCAACCCGGAATCCCCGGTCAGCCATTTGCTGGCCCAGCACGGAATCACCGGCCAGTCCCTCCAGCAGGCAGCCATGGAACAGGCGCAGCGCGCCCAAAATGGCGGCCAGGATCAGGGCCAGGAAGAGTCCGACGCTTCCATGCTCGAACGCTACGGGACCGATCTGACCGCACTGGCTGCGGACGGACAAATTGATCCGGTCATCGGTCGTGATGACGAGCTGGATCAGGTTGTTGAAATTCTTGCCCGCCGCACCAAGAACAATCCGGTGCTCATCGGCGAGGCTGGCGTAGGTAAAACCGCCATTGCCGAAGGCTTGGCGCGTGCCATCGTTGATGACGAGGTTCCAGAGCAAATTCGTGGTTCCCGACTGATCTCCATCGATCTGCCCGGCATGCTGGCCGGCACCCGATACCGCGGTGATTTCGAACAGCGCCTCACCGGTCTGCTGGAAGAAATTGCCGACGCAGAAGGTCAGGTACTGGTATTCATCGACGAGATGCATCTGCTCGTCGGCGCCGGTTCCGGGGAGTCCGGAAACATGGATGCCGCCAATATCCTCAAGCCACGTTTGGCTCGTGGGGAGCTGCACTTGATCGGCGCCACCACCCTCGACGAATTCCGCAAGGTAGAAAAGGACAGCGCTCTGGCCCGCCGCTTCGGCAAGGTCATGGTTGATGAGCCATCGCAGGAAGTCGCCTTGGCTATTTTGGAAGGCCTGCGTGAGTCCTACGAGGATCACCACCAGGTGCAGTACACCCCGGCAGCTCTAAAAGCGGCCGTGGCACTTTCGGCTCGCTACCTGACCGATCGTCAGCTTCCAGACAAGGCGATCGATCTGATCGATATCGCCGGTGCTCGCCGTTCCATTGCTGCTGGTGATACCGAGGACGTGCAATCCTTGCGCGCCGATCTGGTGGAAGCTGAACGTGAGAAGTCCCGCGCCATCGGCGAGGAACGTTATGAAGATGCTAGTGCCTGGCGCGATCACATCGCCGAACTCACGGCGCGGATTAACACTGCTGAAGAGGCCGGGGATGCCGGGATCACGCGAGTGGTAGACGAGGCTCAGATCTCTGAGGTCATCTCCCGCTCCACCGGCATTCCGACCTCCCGGATCACCGGGGACGACAAGTCGCGTCTGGCAACGCTGGAACAGGCCCTGCATGCCTCGGTTATCGGTCAGAAGGATGCGGTGTCCGCGGTGGCTCGTGCCGTGCGCCGTAACCGCACCGGACTATCCCCGGCAGGACGTCCGATCGGTTCGTTCCTCTTCCTCGGCCCAACCGGCGTGGGTAAGACCGAATTGGCCAAGGCGCTAGCTACCAACCTCTTCGGTTCGGCCGATTCGCTGGTGCGCGTGGACATGAGCGAGTACGGAGAGAAGCACACCGTGGCACGCCTGATCGGTGCCCCTCCGGGCTACGTTGGCCACGACGAACCAGGCCAGTTGACCGAGAAGGTACGACGCAACCCATACTCGGTGATCCTGCTTGACGAGATCGAGAAGGCCCACCCAGATGTGTTCAACGTGTTGTTGCAGGTGCTCGACGACGGCCGTTTGACCGACTCTTCGGGCCGCACCGTGGACTTCTCGAACACGCTGATCCTGATGACCAGTAACCTCGGCGGCGAGTACCTGGCTAACAGGGCCGGTAACTTCGGCTTCACCTCGGCCAAGGCCGGTAGCGAAGCCAGCGAGATCCGCGCCAAGGTGATGAGCAAGGTGCGCGAGTTCATGCGCCCCGAGTTCTTGAACCGTCTCGATGAGGTCTTGCTCTTCTCCAAGCTGTCGCAGTCGGAGATCGGCCAGATCGTCAAACTGGTCATCGCCGATACGCAGCAGCACTTGGCAGATCAGGAACTGGATCTGGAAGTCAGCGACGCAGCCGTGAACTGGTTGGCATCCGAGGGATACGACCCTGAGTTTGGTGCTCGACCACTGCGCCGACTGGTTCAGCGTAAGGTACAAGATGCCATCGCCGATCTGCTGATCGATGACTCGCTGGCTGCCGGCGACACCGTCTGGGTGGACTTTGCTGAGGACAAGTTGGTGGTGCGCAAGAAGGTTGATGCGCCAACCCCACCGGCGCAGAGCGAGCAGGTACCTAGCTTCTTCGATAACTAGGTAGCCCCAGCTTCAAGGGGCTTGGTGTCCGGAGCAAAAGCTTCGGGCACCAAGCCCCCTTTTGTGTGCCCTGGGCACATCAGTTAGCTGTGTTCGGTAATATCGTCACGTCATTTGCACAGCTAAGAATCAGGTCAGAGCTCTGTCTGGCAAGGGTGCAATTCTCAGGTACAAAACGGCCGGATTCAGCCACGCCGTTGATCCCCTTGATTCTCTCGTAGACGACTGCGGACTTTGGAGCATAAACATCAAAACTCGCAGGATCGAAGCCCGGCTTAACTACGACAACACTTTCTCCGGTCTCCGCCGTGACCTTGTGATACGTCGCTGCGATTGAAATTGCCCCTGAAACTAACCAGAAATAGAGCCACACCAGAAAAGCGCTACCAACGCACAGGTACACGAGGATTCGGACGAATACCCGAGCAGGTTTTCGCGTGATCCTCATGAGCATTGGCCGGATCAGGCACCACAGCCCCGCTGCCGCCGAAAGTCCGCTGAGTAGTAGTCCCCAAAACACCAGTGTCGTACCAGAAACAATGAAATAGACGACCTTTCCGGCTGCCCATAGTTGTTCTTGCCAGGCCCACAGACTGCCTGCGCAGATGCCAAAGAGCGCGGCTACAGCCAGAAGAGCAAGACCCCAGGCCAGGCGACGGGATCTCATCATGCTGCTTTTTGGGCCGAGGGACTACTCATTTATTCAGTTTCTCCCAACTGAATTGAGAGTCGCGTCCTACTCTAGGATGAATAAAACAGTTCAGGTCGTAGAGTGCAGAGCAACCAATTGGGAGTGTGCCTCGGCCATATGACTATGGATCTCTTCCCTAAAAACGTCGGGAGCAATTGACCTATGGAAATTTCTACAACGAAAGTCCCCTCGCAGGATCAAGTCCTCTGGCTTTATGATTCCGTGGGGTGGAGCTCTTATACCGACCAGCCCGACCTACTCGCCAAAGCACACTCGAACTCTGATTTCCTTGTGTACGCCTACGACGAGAATCAAGAGCTCATCGGTTTGGCTCGTGCAATTTCTGATGACGCGACCATTTGTTATCTCCAAGACATCTTGGTGCGCCCGAGTGCGCAACGTACCGGTACGGGGCGAGAACTATTCTCGGCTGTTCGGAAAAGGTTTGAACACCTACGACAGTTCGTGCTCATCACCGATGACGAACCCAAGCAACGAGCATTTTATGAATCTATGGGGCTGACCGAAGGATCAGATTTCGAACATGGAATCATTAGGGTTTTCGCTCAGTTTCTCTAATTAATGGCTTTTGTTGATTCATTCCTAATAGACTGAGAATTCATCACTCTACTAGGAGCTAATCTTGCGCGTCCGAAGTCTCATGACCTTATCCTTGGCGGCCATCTTGATGACTGGATGTAGCGCAACCCAAAGCCCAGAATCTCCTGCAGAACCGGCAAGCTCCGCAACCACGCCAGCAGTTTCCAGTGCAACAGTTACGACTGCTGACGTTGAGCTGGCTGAAAACTCGCTCGCCCCGTCTCCTACAGAGGCATCGTCAACGCCCCTCACCGGCCAAGCCTGGGCTGACTCCAAAATTCAAATGTGGAAAGACAATTCTGGAATTAAGTCCACTCGTGGGTTCGTGTATCCGGTAAATCTAATGACTTCGTGGGAGTCTCCAAAAGAGGGCGTTCTGAATATCTATTTGGATAACAGCATGGTCTTTAACCAAGATGGAATGCTGCAAAGTTATCAAACGCACGAGGATGAACTGCGAGTCATGGGAATTGTGATGTTCGAGAGCATCGGTGAGAAATCACCGGAGTTGGAAAGCGTCACTTTCGCCACCGAGGACGGCAAGAATTCAGGAACCTACTCGCGAGCTCGAACCGGAGCAGATCCCAACGACCGCAAAGCCTGGGCCAACGAAAAATACGTGCAGTGGCTTTCGGGCATGAACGACGTATACGAGTCGATGTGCCACGCAGAAATTACCACCCTTGAGGTGTACCGCAGCTGCCTTCCCGACGACCCACATGCCTACGTAGATAAAGTAACTTCGCCTGCCTTTGGTGAACTTGTTGTCACGATCAAAGACGGTCCTTGGCTGGATGGAACTTACGACACGCCTGCATCGAGCTTTGTCTCCTCAAACATGATCATCAAGATCAATGACAAAGCTGCCATTGGGGAGCAAGTTGAAAAACTCACCGTCATCGCCCGGGACGGTGAAGATACCGACACCGCCTTGCGCGAAGAATGGCTGCAATAAGCACACACATCTACCCCATAGATTCTTTGAGCGGAAAGTACACGCTCTAGGGTTGACGTTATGACCCAAGAACTATCGATTCCGTTTAATGACTCCGAGCTCAGCGCCTTCTGGTTCCCAGCAGAGAAAGCTCGCGCGGTCATGATTCTGGCTCACGGTTCTGGTGCCGGTAAGAATCATGAGTTCATGACCGGCTATGCACAAGCCGTGGCGGATCTGGGAATCAGTGTCCTGAGCTTCAATTTTCCATATATGGATGCCGGTAAGAAGTTCCCCGATAAAGCACCGACCGCAATTGCCGTTTGGCACCAGGTACGCGCGTGGGTTGATGATCATTTAGGCAACGGACTTCCAGTAGTCGTTGCTGGCAAGTCTTTTGGTGGACGGATCGCTTCGTTGGCAATCGCCGAGGGAATGCCAGCAAAAGCACTAGTCTTCTTGGGTTACCCGTTGCACGCCCCAAAGAAGGAAGACAAGCTTCGCGACGAACACCTCTATCCATTGACGGTTCCCATGCTGTTTTTGGAAGGTACCAAGGATCCCTTCGCCAACCCAGCAAAAATGGAAGCAGTCGTTGCGAACCTCAATGAATCGACCGAGTTAGTTTGGTTTGAAGGCGGTAATCATTCCTTCAAGGTGGCTCGTTCTAAACGAACAGTGGCACAAGATGGCGCCTGGTTGGCCAGTGCGTCCGTCGATTTCATCTCTCGAAACGCGCTCTAGTCTGAGTTGCGCAGCCAAAAACCGTGTGGGTTCTCGAAGAACTCTTGCCACTGACGCACAAGCTCTAAGTGTTCAAATTGGCTCTCCCGTAATCCCCACGCTCCGACCTCCAGAATCTGCGCCTCTGGGAACGTAGCCAGCATCGGGGAATGGGTGGAAATGATGAGCTGCGATCCCCCATCAACGATGGTTCGCAGTTGCTTCATCAGTTTTATGCAACCAGCAACAGACAACGCGGATTCCGGCTCATCCAAGATCCATAGGCCCTGGATATATGGGATTCGCTCTTCCACGAGATCTAGGAATGACTCACCGTGGCTACGCTCGTGCAATCTGGTCCGGAATCTTGACTCTTCAAGATAGGTATAAAAATTGTGCATGGTTTCAGCACGCAGGAAGAATCCTTTGCGCGAGGCAGCGGCACCACGCTCAAGTTTCAGCTGTTGCCACAATTTTGATTCGCTGGGTCGCGTCGCATTCATGGCACCGGTTGATCCACCCTCGGCGTTCATTCCATAAGCCATCGCCAAGGCTTCAACGAGCGTCGATTTTCCGGTTCCGTTCTCGCCGACAATGACGGTCACTTGCCCGAAATCCAGTCCCTCATGAAGCAACTGGCGCACGACCGGTAAAACAAAGGGCCACTGCTGATTCTTTAGCAGTGCGTCCGGATCAATAGCTTCGACGCGTCTGACCGGCATGAACATCTGTGAAAAATCCACAGACTCAGCCCTTCTGGCGTTGCAAGAAACTATAAACCTCTGTTTCATCCACACCTGGGAAAGCTCCGGTGGGCATCGCCGCCAGCAAGTGAGTGTTGGCACGCGTAGCTGGCCAAGCGTTGCCAAACCACTGATCAGAGAGGTCCGCCGGTGGACGGCGGCAGCAATTTTCATCAGGGCAGGTGGACTGGCAGCGTTCCTTGGTATCGCGCCCGCGGAACCATTTCACGTGCTCAAAAGGGACACCGATGGAAAGTGAATACAATCCCGATGAGTGCCGTTCGGTACGTGCAGAACACCAGAAGGTGCCGTTGACGGTATCGGTATATTGCTCAAAAGATCGGAACTTATCCATCTGTTCAAAGACGACGCGGCTGGTCCAATATCGACAGATAGTCTGCCCTTCGATAGCGCCGGTGTGGTCCGCAGGGAAGTTCACACGATCATTCTCATAGGCCTTATGCAAGATTCCGGACTCATGAACCTTTTGGAAGTGACAGGTCATACCAAGGTGTTCGGTGGCGAGATTCGTGAATCGGTGCGCTGCAGATTCATAGGACACGGCGAAAGCATCGCGCAAATCCTCAATAGCCAGCTCTCGGTTATTCTTGGCCCGGCGCAGGTACTCAACAGTTGATTTCTCGGGCAACATCAACGCCGCTGCAAAGTAGTTAGTGGCCACACGCTGGGAGAGAAAATCAAAATAATCCGTAGGCGTCTTATGCCCCAAAACATGATGTCCCAACGCTTGCAGTAGAACCGACCGCGGATCATGATCAGTCCGATTAGCCTGCGTCAGGTAAATACGCATGTTTTTCAGATCGGTCACGGATCGTGTGGAGTGCGGCAAATTTCCCACAAAACGCAAGCTAAAGCCTAAATGCTCGGCGATATCTGCTGCACGGTGATGAGAAAGTGGTCCGGCATCGTGACCGACGGCCGAGAGCACTTTGGCAGCTTCCTGCTCAATATCCTTGTAATAGTTATTGCGACGTCGCATCTCCTGACGCAATGCAGTATTAGCTCGTCGGGCTTCTTCCGGGGTCGCGGCTTGTTCATTCAGGCGACGTTCGAGTTCGTGCTGCAGTCCCACCAATGATTCGAGCACATCCATGGGAAGACGGGTGCCTACGCGCACGGTCGGAAGACCCAAGGACTCGTAGAGCGGGCCACGCTGTGCGCGCTCGAGCTCAATTTCCAAAGCAGCTCGGCGTGAGGGAGGTTCAGTGCCCAACAGGTCATCAACGCCAACGTCGAAAACTCCGGCTAAGGCTTTGAGCAGTGAGAGTTTCGGCTCACGCTTTCCGTTTTCAATAAGGGAAAGTTGGCTCGGCGCGGTATCGACCACGGCCGATACATCGTCCAAAGTCATCTGTTTGCTCTTGCGAAGGAAGCGAATCCTACGTCCCAAGGCAATAGCATCCATCTCCGGTGTTTCTCCGGAGCCATCGCCATTTTCCGGCGTCGTCGCACGGTTCCATGTGGTTGCAGTCACATACCCAGAGTAAGCGAAGAACGTAGAAATTTTCCAGAACTCTACACGTACAGTTACTTTTCGAGGACTTCAGGTCCTTTCCAGCGCGAAAAATTCTTAGTTCTTCCACTGAGGATCGCTGTAGCTTTTCATGTCACATATGATGCCTGCCGACGGAATCTAACACTCTGACCAACCCATAGATGAGCCCCTAGAAGTGGCATCCAACTGCGCGGAGGTGCAGAAATGCTGGAGTGCTTTCATCGTGTGCAACAACAAAATTAACTGGCCCCTATTCGTGCCGATGGCACGACACATCTCATTGGTCAGTTGCGCATGATCGCGGGCAAGTAGACTCGAACCATGAGCGAAGCACAGGCTACTTTTGCGCCGGAATCCATTCTTGAATTATCCAAGAGCGCTAAGAAGCAATGGGAGCTAGGGCAGGTCCGCCTCATCGCCGCGGGCACCCTCTCTGATACTGGCACCTTGCAGCGTAGTTCCGAGGCCGAAGCTACCTGGCAGGTATCAATTCGCTCCATCGAGAAAGAAGCATCCTTCACTGCAGCTCTACCTGCACAAGTGATAACCCTGATTGCTGGAGACTTCGTGCAGCTGGAGGTCGAAGGGGAACCGCATGGTCTAGAACCATTGCGCCCTCTGAAGTTCACGTCCTCCACTCCAGTAGAAGCCAGCCAACCCACCGAAGAACTGCTCACGGTTTATGTTGCCGCGAATCCACAGAAGGTGCGTCCGACGGTTCGAGTCGTTGAGTTATCGAAGAAGCGTGAACAGTACCTCTTTGATGGTCAGCTTGGCATCCTCATTCAAGGTTCCGCGGTGTTACTGCTTGGAGATCAACAGCAGGCGGTAAATCTTCGCGACACTGTTGCTGGATCGGATGTTCAGGAGCCGCGCATTTCCGGTCGCGGCGTTATGGCGGTTGTTTCTTTCGATCTAGCTTGATCGACCACGGGCATCAGTGCGCCCGGTCTCCTAAAACAAGAACCGAAGATTTTTACGTCGTTGCATCCAGCTACCCGCAGTCACAGAGTTCGCCGCTCCCTCTTTTAGCGCACTGAGCATCACTGGACCCCTGGGATCACAACGCTTTTGTTTACAGCCGCATCTGGGTTCCTCTTTTCAGTTTCCCGCGGCAAATTCCCTAATCAGCTGGCACTCAAACGTGTTCCCCCAGGTGTCCGCGAAGGCATATTTTCCCCGCAAACACGCGAGCGCTTCTAAAATTTGCCACTTTTTCTTGGTCAAATATCCAAATTTAGCCAAATTTTTAGGTTCTGGCTCACTTTAGGCGGAAGAAGTTCAAATCTTTCACTTTTGTTAAGAAGCGCGGATCTTAATCTTAAAAACCTCTATTTCTGCCCTTGCGCTTGAGGAAAAGTAGTTGTCACGAAGAAGTTCACAAGATCACCTAGCGATCAACATGAACCCGGAACTTGTGCGAAGGAGCCAAGGAAATGACTACCGAGAACACCAACGAAACCTCGATCGACAACCGCATCGCAGCCATCGAAACCGATTGGGAAAACAACCCTCGTTGGAGTGGCGTCACCCGTGACTACACCGCAGCCGATGTCGTAAAACTGCAGGGTCGAGTTCAGGAAGAGCACACCCTAGCTAAGCGTGGTTCGGAGAAGCTGTGGAAGCAGCTCACCGAAGAAACCCCGACCGGCGGCTACACCAACGCACTGGGCGCACTGACCGGTAACCAGGCAGTACAGCAGGTCAAGGCCGGACTTCGTGCCATCTACCTTTCAGGTTGGCAGGTCGCGGCCGATGCAAACCTCTCGGGCCAGACCTACCCAGACCAGTCGCTCTACCCAGCAAACTCGGTCCCACAGGTAGTTCGTCGCATCAACAACGCTCTGCAGCGTGCCGATCAGATCGAATTCTCCGAAGGCATCCAAAGCGTTGAGGACTGGATGGTCCCGATTGTTGCTGACGCAGAAGCCGGCTTCGGTGGCCCACTGAATGCTTACGAGCTAATGAAATCCATGATTGCGGCCGGCGCCTCAGGCGTTCACTGGGAAGACCAGCTGGCCAGCGAAAAGAAGTGCGGCCACCTCGGCGGCAAGGTGCTGATCCCAACTCAACAACATATCCGCACCCTGAACGCGGCCCGCCTGGCCGCCGACGTGGCTG
>Ga0308157_10000437_pt1 | contig 141724 bp, 107 predicted proteins | sample PhyBR1_FD_201035 | JGI IMG/M metagenome (GOLD analysis project Ga0308157, IMG submission 201035) | Phyllosphere microbial communities from UC Gill Tract Community Farm, Albany, California, United States - DLSLB.R1 | ecosystem: Host-associated > Plants > Phyllosphere > Unclassified | place... | reverse complement strand
TCATTTAGAAATCCTTTTGAGGTTAACTGTTTGGAATTATGTTCTTTTGGATGTGTGTTTTTTTCTTCAAAAAACAAATGCATTTTTTCTTGTTCTGTTTTGATCTCTACCAAATCGAAGTATTCAAAAATGAGCTCGGGAAGTATGAGTTTAAGTAGTTCTATATAATTTTCCAAAGGGTACTTTTTTTGTGCTAAGTTACTATTTATGCAATTCCTCCCCAACTTTTAGGATTGATCCCTTTTATTTTTGCATTGAAAGATTCCGCAGAAGCATTAGTACTTCTGTTATCAAAGTAGTTTAAGATGGTTTGATAATGGTTTGTAATTGTTCTAGAGATGGTATTGAAGGATTTAAATCCTGATTGATATACCTTTTCATGCCATTTGGCCAATTTTGCAAAACCAATGATTTTATCGATTGTATTCTCGAAGATACCTCGAAGTTCTTGTGTAAGATTGTATCCTTTATGGATATCAGGATACAGCTCAAATAATAATGCAGCACGCTCTATTTGGTTTTGAGTCCATTTCGATTTGTTTTTATACAAGAAGTATCTGCTTCTGGCAAGTAATTGCCTAAGAGTATCTCCGTTGGAAAGGGTTTTGAATTCGAATCTTGCATTTGACTTTCTGGCTTTCTCCATGGCTTCTTTTCTTGATCTATTGCTTCCCAACGATGTTTGATTCTAATCTCCTGCAAAGCCTCTGTAGCTAGCTTTTGAACATGAAAACGGTCCGTGACACGGCTTGCGTTTGGAAAACATTTCTTGGCAATTAACCCCCATATTTCCTGCCATATCCAAAGTGATTTCCTTGACCAGGTTTCGCTGTTTAAGGGGAATTTTTTCAATAACTGAAATAACAGTTTCTGCCTTGGTTCCCGCAACCATTGCTACAATAGTCCCTTTTCGACCTTTGCCAGCTTATTGGTTAAGATAGTGTAAAGTTCACCATTAGAAAGAGAGGTTTCGTCTATTGACAAACGTTTTCCAATGTTTTTCTGGAAAAAGAAAGGGGTCAAGTTCAAAAATGCAAAATAAGGAACTATCCTAGATTACCTTTTACCAATGCTTAATTGTCTTAAAGTTGGATATATCGTTTTCGTGATGTTAAAATAGCATTTATATCAGTGAATAGGGTTGCGTTTTGAAAAGAATTATGAAGCTAATTTAGCAGTACACAATAATTACTAATTTAAAACGACAGTATCATGAAAACGATTTTAAAATTCGGTTTGGCAGTATTTATGACCATGGTCGGCATGAATACCTATGCAATCAATGAAGATTTTTTACTTAATGTAAAAAATGGGGCAAAAAAAATTACTTTTTCGATAAATGAAATCCAAAAGGCTAATGTAACGATCTACGATAAATTTCATAACGTGATTTATAATGAAACGGTAACCGGAAAAGGGGGAATTATAAGAGCCTACAGCCTTGAGGAATTTCCAGACGGGGTTTATTTCTTGGAGGTGGAAACCAAGTTAAAGAAAGTTACGCACGAGATTGTGGTAAGTAGCGAGTCGATTGTCTTATCCAGAAAATCAATTGCCGAGGTGTACAAGGGCGGTTTGAAAATGAAAAATCAAAACGTGGCTGCGTTAGCTGATTGAATTGTTTTTGAAGCGGGGAATGAAGAACAGCTCTTTTTGGGCTGTTTTTTGTTTTCGATATTCAAGTGTAGTAAAAATTCTGACAATAAACTAGTTTTTTTATGAGAGGTCGTTCTTTCTTTTTTAGAAAAAGAATAGATATTACATGGTAGTCCCTTAAAAAAGTTATAGAAATTAGGTTTAATAATTTATGTTGTTGAATGTTCTAGTTTTTTGTGTAAATAATCCGAGTAGTAGCCCGAGAGTATTAATGCGATGACAGTAGTTAATCCAAAAAATGGATTAATATTGATTAATGAATCTTCAGAATTGACTACTACAAATGAACCGTATCCGAGATATCCATATATAGATGATAAAAGAGCAAACATTGAGGCTAAAATGGATACTCCTCTAATTCTAAAACGGAATGTGGCCCATAACAATATTAAAATGAATAAATATTGATCGTTTGGATGGTCAAATGCTACTAATATGCAAACAAATATTGTTGCTAATCCTAATAAGATAGCTTCCAAAAGCGATGTTGCAATGATTTTTATGTGATGGCGGTAGAACCATGATAGTAAAAAGGGAGTTATTAGTATAGTACCAATTAAGTCTCCTTTCCATAGAGTTACCCAATTATAAATAAAATGGTTAGGAGTGCTTAATCCCCAAAATGAAATAGCCGAAACGCATAACAAAGAACAGATACCACAATATAAGGCACCAATCCCTAAAAAGCTGATAACTGAAAATCCAGTTTTTAATGGGTATTCCCCCTTGTTTGTTAGATTAATGAGATAAGCACTAAAAGTTACTCCTATTGCTACCCCAGTAGCCACCGATGCTGATGCGAGTATGGTTTCGAGTAATGATTTATCCAGCATCTTGCAGACATCCCAGAAAGAAAACATATTTGCAACGAATGAACCTACCCAAACCCCTGCTATAGCCTTACGACCTACAATTAACACAGCAGCAAGTGCAAACCCAACATCTGGAAAAATTGGAGATAGATTGTCTGGAGAAACGGTAATTCTAAAACTCAAAAAGGCAAGTACATTGAAAACAAATGCAACCAAAATAATTTTAAAAACTGTAGATTTTAAAAAAAATGGAGTATAATAATCGTTTATATCTAACTTGTACATAATGAGCGTTTTCGTTGTTGTTCTTTGTAAAAGAATGAGAATTAGTTTAACAAATTTAGTATTTAAATTTTAATTGTTATTTTTTTTGAAATTTAATTTTATTGAAATATCTGTTTTTTCGTTGTTAATCTTGAAAAATAAAGTTTTATTTAATCTGGTTTTGGGAGATGGTATAAAAAAAGCTGTCCTTTTCGGACAGCCTCTTTCTTGAACCTTTATATGTTACTTTTTTATAATAAGTAATAAATAAAGTATTACTATTTCATTTCGATTGGGAATGCTATTCCATTTGAAGTAAAAGTAGCTTTGGTATCACAATCATTAACATTACCGAAGTCAATTTGACCTTTTAAAAGCGTGCTTTCTACATTAAGTTTTCCTTTGGAGATATAATCACAATCGAATTTTTTAACTAATGATTCTGCTACAGTCAAAGTGATTTTGGCTCCATTTTGTTTGCTAACAGTATGATTTCCTGAAATCATTTCGTATGTATCATCAGTTATAATAGTTGTTGAAGCTCCTGCTGTTTGTTTTACAGTAAAAGTACCTGAGTTTGAATATACATCACCTTTAAGATCTGTGTATTTTCCATCAGCTACTGTTCTAGTCCATTGAGGAGCATCTGAACTTACTGTTTTATTTTCGTATGTAATAGTACCTTCTACCTTGTTTCCATTTACATAATAGTCTTTTCTTTCAATTTTCATAGTACTTCCAGCAGCAGTAACAACATCAGTAAAAGTGATTTTAAGCACCCCTTTTCTTGTTATTCCATTTAATGTGCAACCAGTACCAAAGTCAATTGTGTATGTTTTAGGAAAGTTAGCTGTAGAAACATCAGTTGTAGTATAACATACAGCTGCTGATTTACCTGATTGTTTTGCTGTTAATTTGTTGAAAGAAATTTCCTGTCCTGTTTTAATATCCAATTCGTTTACCAAATCAATAGATGCAGCGGCAACAACTGGACTATTATCCGTAGCAGCTACAATATCTTCTTTAGTACAAGATACAAATGAAAGCATACTTAGGACAAAAGCTGATGATAGTAATAAATAATGTTTTTTCATAAAATTGATTTTAAAGTTAATTTTTGTTTAGTTGGCAAATTTATAATTTTTTAGGAATACTTGTATCTAAAACTGTTAAAAATTTTAACAAAATGCTGGTTTTAATTGTTATATTTTATATTTAGAATGCTGTAAATGTATGTTTTGCTTATAAACAAAAGGTTTTAATGATTTTTTTGTTTTGCATTAAGGAAAATTAAAAGTCTTAATTTTAAGTTAAAATTTTATTTGGTAATGTAATTATTAATGAAGTTTAAAATGGCTGGAAACCTCTGGCAATTCAGCTAAATCTAATTCCAATTCAGTTGAACCGTTATCAGCAAATGCTCCTACGGTAAAGGAACCATAACTATAAAAGTTGAGTTCGGCAGATTGTTTATCTATTTTTACGAGTTTGAATGGTGGATTTCCAAAAGTATTATGCAAAGCAAATAATATATATTCTCCATTCTTTAGTGGATTGTCCTTTGGATTCGTCGAAACTACTTTTAAGTTGATATGATACAGTCCTTTGGACTCCTCGGTTACTGTTGCTTTTAATTCTCGTTCGTTATTAATTGTTTTGGATTTCCATTGCCCTTTTTGAGGGTCTTGATTGTTTAGAATTAAGCCTTTATGTAGTTTTAGTTTGGCTTCATCAATCATTTTATCTACTTCGGATTTGATATTTTTACTTTTCGCCTCGTTAGGTTCGTTTATTTTTTTGACAAAGGATTCAAAATCGGCAGAAGATATGGAGGGCTCATTAATTTTAGTTATTAAAGATTGTGCCAATTGCTCTTTTTCCTGAATTAAACTTTGACTTTGGATAATTTTTATTTCTTTTTCCTGAATTTCTTCTTTTACCTCCTGAATTTTTTCATTAGCCTTTTCCAGTTCTTTTCGAATCATATTATCATCGGCATATTTGTATTTATTGGATAAAACCAGACGCATATAATTATATCCAATATATAATCCCAAAAAGCAAAAATAGATTACTATACCGATGCTGTAAATATTTAATAATTGGCCTTCATATTTGGAAGAAGCCCTTACATATTCTCCCAACGAAAGTAAGTAGTCCGGGATTTGTTTTAGGTTCACCAATCCAAGTCCGACAATTATTTTGGTTAACCAATCCGATATTTCTACCAAACTATTATTTAAGGAGTAGTCACTTTCTTTGTCATTAATTCGTTTGGGCATTCCAAAAAGAGTTCCCATAAAATAAAAACTCATAAAAGCTGATATGCCTAGGATGATACCAATAAAAAGTATCTTGCCTCCCATTTCGGGTATGGTGATAGGGAAGCCAACGATTGGTATCATTCCTAAAAAGATACCCATATATAATGTTAGCAAGATTGAAGTTTCAGCTTCTTTTATCGTTTTTTTTTCTTTTTTTAATTCTGTTTCATTTTGATTTTTGCTAGTTGACATACTTTGTGGTTTTAATTAGAATTGTCTAGAAGTGACAATAAATTAGTCTTGCAAGCTTATTTATTTCAGAAGAGCAATAAGTGAAATCTGGAATTTTACTAAAAAGTCAAAACATTCCCTTTTATTATTTCTTAAAATTAATTAAAAAAGTAATATGAAATGGAGTTAGGTGTCTATTTTTCAGTGTTATGGCTAATGGTTTTATAGTCTACTGTTATGAAAAGAGTTTGATTATAAAACAAAAAACCCTGCAAACCACGATTTGCAGGGTACTATTATTGATCACTAATTTTTTAAGTGATGTTCATGGAATTATTTTATCAATTCAAAACTTCTTTTTACGAAAGCTGTTAATGCTTCGCCTTTCAATAAGTTTTGAGATAATTTGGCCAAATCCAAAGCTTGTTTTACCAAGTTTTCCTGAGTTGATTTATCCGAATTGTTCAGGATACTAGTAGCCAAGTCAGAGTTAGTATTTACAACCAAATTATACATTTCCGGCATATTACCCATTCCAAACATTCCGCCGCCACCAGATTGACTCATTTCTTTCATTCTACGCATAAATTCTGGTTGCGTAATGATAAACGGAGCTGCTTCGCTGTCCAATGCTTCAAGCTGTACAGTGTAGGTTTGTTTAGGAACAATAGTTTCAAGAACCGTTTTTAAATTTGTTTGCTCTTCTTCGGATAATTTAGAAATTGCGTTTTCTTCTTTTTTGATTAAATTATCAATGTGGTCAGAATCGACGCGAACAAAAGTCATTCCACTGTTGTCTCCTTCAATTTTTTGAATTAAGTGAGAAATAATAGGAGAATCCAATAATAAAACTTCGTATCCTTTGTCTTTTGCTATTTCAATATAAGAATGTTGCGCTTCTTTATTTCCAGCATATAAAACAACTAATTTCCCGTCTTTATCCGTTTGTTTCTCTTTGATTTTCTCTTTTAATTCTTCTAAAGTGAAATACGTATCATCAACAGTTGGGTATAAAACAAAGGCTCCCGCTTTTTCGTAGAATTTATCCTCAGAAAGCATTCCGTATTCCAGAACGATTTTGATGTCATTCCATTTAGATTCGAAATCAGCTCTGTTTTCGTTGAATAAAGATTTCAATTTATCAGCCACTTTACGAGTGATGTAGTTTGAAATTTTCTTAACCGCACCATCCGCTTGAAGTCCAGAACGGGAAACATTCAAAGGAATATCCGGAGAATCGACAACACCACGAAGCATCATCAGGAATTCAGGAACGATTCCTTCTACGTTATCGGTTACATATACTTGGTTTTGGTACAATTGAATTTTGTCTTTCTGAATTTGCATGTCAGAACCCAATTTTGGGAAATACAAAATACCGGTTAAATTAAAAGGATAATCTACATTTAAGTGAATATGGAACAATGGCTCTTCGAACTGCATTGGATACATTTCACGGTAGAAATTTTTATAATCCTCATCCGACAAATCCGTTGGTTGTTTTGTCCAAGCTGGGTTTGGATTGTTTACAATATTATCAACCTCGATAGTTTCAGGTTTGTAATCTTCTGGAGCATCTTCCGGTTTTGGAAGAGTTTCTTTTTTAGTTCCAAATTTAATTGGAATAGGCATGAACTTATTGTATTTGCTCAACAATCCAGAGATTTTAAACTCCTCTAAGAATTCAAGAGAATCTTCAGCAACGTGCAAAATGATTTCAGTTCCTCTTGTAGTTTTGTCAGCTGGTTCCAATGTGAATTCTGGGCTTCCGTCACATGTCCAGTGTGCTGCAGGTTCGTCTTTGTATGATTTGGTGATGATTTCCACTTTTTCTGCAACCATAAAAGCAGAATAGAAACCTAGTCCAAAGTGACCGATAATTCCTGAATCTTTGGCAGAATCTTTGTATTTGTCCAAGAATTCTTCAGCACCAGAAAAAGCTACTTGATTGATGTATTTTTCTACTTCATCAGCAGTCATCCCCAAACCTTGGTCGATAATGTGGATTTTTTTGCCTTCCTTGTCAATTTTAACTTCTATAATTGGATTACCATATTCAACATTGGCTTCTCCAATACTGGTTAGATGTTTTAATTTTAAAGTGGCATCCGTTCCGTTAGAAATTAATTCACGCAAGAAAATTTCGTGATCACTGTATAAGAATTTCTTGATTAAGGGAAAGATGTTTTCAACCGAAACATTAATTTTACCTGTTGTCATATTTTTATATTATTTAATGGTTTTACAATCGGGAAAATAACTTTCAAATAAGATACCAATTTCTATTGGGGTGACAAATTGTCGTAGGTTAAGTGTAATTATGAAGAAGTTATTTTGAAATGTTCGCTTATAAGCCGAAACTCGATTCTTCATTTTTTTAAATTCTTTGTAAAAAAGCAGCAGGTTGAGTTTTAGCCCCGATCGAAGTGGAAATCCTTGTGAACCGGGGTTCGGTTCACAAGATTATAGCGTAGAGCGGGAACAATCTTCTTAAAACTACAAATCTTGTGCTCCAAAAATTAATAGTTGAGTTCATTCATAATATTCTATTTTTTAAGGGTAAAATATTGATTTCTTTTACGTTAGTGTTGTAGGGTGTTATATAAATGCCACATTCTTCTCAAGAACCTTAAGGAAATTATATAAATAAAAAAAAAATATTGAACGAAATTGATACGTATCTTTGCCATTACATTAATTTAAAATTTAAAAAAATGAGAAAAATTCTTTTAATATGCGCTATGGCCATCTTGGTTTTTGCATGTAAGTCAGGGTCAACACCACCTCCAACGCCGGAACCAGTATCTAATGCTCCGATGACAAAATTGGATAAAACTTCTCAAGTTGCTATAAAAGGAGATTGGCAGATTGCAAATGTGAGTTATCCGGGATCTGATTATATCAAAGTAAATGCCTTTAATCTTGCAGATTCAAAATGTCTGATTGGAAGTACTTGGCATTTTATTTCGAACAATAACAAAGGAACAATGACTTTGAATAGTTCAAATTGTACTGCTTTTACATCGGCAATTACATGGTATATTAATAAGGAAGGACAATTTGTTCTAAAAATATTGGATGAAGGATTGAAATCTAAAAAAGTAAAAACAGGTTTTGTTCTTGAAGTTAGAAATCAGACTGAGACTTCATTTGAATTGATTGACAAAATAAACGTGGGTAATAAACCAACTGATGTTGTTTATTCTTTCCAGAGACTTAACTAAATATATTAAAATAGAATAAAGATGAAAAAAATATCAATTATAGGGATCAGTAGTTTATTTATGTTGAGTATACTTTTTACAGGATGTGATTCTGTAAAAAATGCCAATAATACTCAAAAAGGTGCAGGAATTGGAGTAGTTGCCGGTGGAGTTATTGGAGCAATTATAGGAAACAATACCAAGCTTGGAACTGCCGCAGGTGCTGCCATTGGTGCTGCCGTAGGTGGTGGAACCGGAGCCTTGATAGGAAACAGTATGGATAAACAAGCCCGTGAAATAGATCAGGCCTTGCCTGGTGCAGACGTGGAAAGAGTAGGAGAAGGAATTCACTTGACCTTAAACGAAAATGCTGTTCGATTTGATGTAAATAAAGCGACCTTGACAGCTCAAGCCAGAACTAATTTGGATAAATTAGTTCCTGTATTTAATTCGTATGCAGATACTAACATTGAAATTTTTGGTTATACTGATAATACGGGTAAACCAGAATACAATTTGACACTTTCACAAAAAAGAGCCGAATCTGTAAAGACTTATTTGATTTCAAAAGGATTGGCAGCTAGTCGTTTCAAAACATCAGGTTTTGGGATAGCTGATCCAATTGCAACTAATGATACAAAAGAGGGGCAAAGCCAAAATCGTCGTGTAGAATTTGCAATTACTGCAAATGCTAAAATGATCGAAGATGCCAAAAACAAACAATAATGACTAATCTCATCATTATGTTAAAAAAAACTGCTTTATTATGAAGCAGTTTTTTTTTGGATATAAATGAATTATCAACATCATTTTTTTGGGTAAAGAAACTATCTTTGTTATCTTAAATTTTAATGCTATAGAATGCTTCAAGTTCAAAATATATCATTCGGTTATACCGAAAAAATTATAATTCAGAATATAGACTTCACTGTTACCAAAGGACAAAATATAGCAATTCTTGGGGAAAGTGGTTGTGGAAAAAGTACGCTTTTAAAACTGATTTATGGTATGTATGACTTAAATCAAGGGCGTATTTTATATAATGAAACCGAGATTAGGGGGCCTAAATATAATTTGATTCCGGGAATGCCATTTATGAAATATTTGGCGCAGGATTTTGATTTGATGCCCTATGAAACCGTTGCCGAAAACGTGGGCAAGTTTTTGTCCAATGGTTTTTTGCCTTTAAAAAAACTGCGTATTCAGGAATTGTTGGAAATGGTCGAAATGACTGAATTTGCCAATGTCAAGGCAAAATTATTGAGCGGCGGTCAACAGCAAAGAGTTGCGTTAGCACGAGTTTTGGCATTAGAGCCAGAAGTTTTATTACTGGACGAACCTTTTAGCCATATTGATAATTTTAGAAAAAATGCGCTTCGAAGAAATCTTTTCGCTTATTTGAAGAAAAAGCAAATCACTTGTTTTATTGCTACTCATGATAGTACCGATGCACTTTCTTTCTCCGATGAAACCATTGTTTTATACCAAGGCAGAATTATGGAGAAAGGTCCTTCTGCGGATGTTTATAAATATCCGTTGAATAAGTATGTAGCTTCTCTTTTTGGAGAAGTGAATGAACTGAAATTATCGCAGTTAATGCCAATTGATGGTGAAGACGAGATTGTCTTGTTATATCCGCATCAATTAAAAGTGGATTCAAATGGATCAATAAAAGCTGTAGTGAAAGAATCTTTTTTTAAGGGAAGCCGTTTTTTGATAAAAGCCGTTTTTGACAGAAGGGTTATTTTCTTTGAACATGAAAGCGAATTGGCTTTTAATCAGGAAGTAATATTGCGGATTATTTAAGGGCTTTTTATTTGAAAATATAAAAAATCGGTAAAGTTGCCGAAATTGAAAAAGGAGACAGTTTTTAATTTGTCTCCTTTTTGTTTGATGAAATTATGTTTTTTATCTTAGTTTTTCAAATACTTTTCCAGGAATTGATCTTGTTCCCATAGTAGGTGAAAAATATTTTCTTTTGCTACATATCCGTGAGCTTCTTTTGGTAAAATCACCATTCTCACCGGTGCTCCCAATCCTTTCAGGGCTTGAAAATAGCGCTCTGTTTGTAAAGTAAAAGTACCAGGATTATTGTCGGCTTCACCGTGGACCAAAAGCAATGGTGTTTTCATTTTATCAGCATTCATAAAAGGAGACATTGTATTGTAAACTTGGGGAACTTCCCAGTAATTGCGTTGTTCCGTTTGAAAACCAAAAGGAGTTAAAGTTCTATTGTATGCGCCACTTCTGGCAATACCGCAGGCAAATAGATTAGAATGTGTCAACAAATTGGCAGTCATAAAGGCGCCATAAGAGTGTCCGCCAATAGCCACTTTTTTAGTATCGATATAGCCTAAGGCATTCACGGCATTTATTGCAGCCTCGGCATCATCTACCAATTGTGTGATGAAAGTGTCGTTGGGTTCTGTGGTACCTTCGCCAATAATGGGAAACGAAGCATCATCAAGTACAACATAGCCTTTGGTTACCCAATATACAAATGATCCGTAATAGGGAAACGTAAATTCATTTGGATTTTGACTGCTTTGTCCGGCACTACTTTTGTCCTTGTATTCCGCTGGATAAGCCCAAATCAATAATGGTAATTTTTCTTTTTTGACCTTGTCATAACCTTCAGGCAAGTATAAGGTGCCCGATAAGTCTACACCATCTTTTCGTTTGTATTTGATTACTTCCTTGCTAACGTTCTTGATACTTTTAAAAGGATTTTCAAAAGTGGTGATGGGAGTCAGGCTGTTTTTTTTCTTGATGTTCCTGAAATAATAATTTGGATATTCATTTTTTGATTGAATCTGAACCAATACCTTTCCTGTTTTGAAGTCTTCAATTTCCAGTAAATCTTCTTTTTTATCCTTATATGGAGAAGTATACAATCGTTTTGACTGCAATGTTTTTAAATTAAATTCATCGATAAATGGGAATTGTCCGTCTTTGGTAAAACCTTGCCCGATAAGAAAAGCATTGTTGTTTTCCATAGCCAATACCTGTTTATTGTATTGATTTTTTCTGGTTTCAAAATTTCCAGGATCTGCGTAAATATCTTGGGAGTTCCTGTCCCAAATTACTTTTGCTTTTTGGCTTGAATCGGATGGGTTTATTAAGTAAGTTTTGGTGTTTCTAGTGTCGTACCATTCATCGGCAATAATGGCAACAGTTTCATTTCCCCAAATTATTTCTCCAAAGCGTTGTGGTATTTTTACCATCGAAGTTGGATTTGTCACAAAAGGAGCCTCCCATTGAAAAATCTCATCTCTAAAATCGACTTTATTGGCAGGGTCACCTTCGTCCAAAGCCACTGCATAAAATAATGTTGCAGGCTTGTCGTTTCTCCAGTTCATTTCTCTCTTTCCCTTGCGAACAGCCATGAAACCTTTTGGTATAATTTCGTTCAGAGGAACTTCATTTACCGTTTTGATTTCAGCTCCATTTTTGTCGTAGACTACCGTTTTTGAAGGGAAACGACTAATTGGTACTATATAGGAGAATGGTTTTTGTACTGTGGTTAGCATTATAAAGTTTCCGTCTGGCGAAATTTTTTCTCCGGTAAACATTGCTGCATTTTTGAATAAGGTTGCTTTTCCGTCCAAGGTTATCTTGTACAATTCGGAGGTAATGATATTCTCAAAATTGATTTCATCATTTTGATTTTTAAGCATATCCGGATAGGTTCTGTTTTGCGATTTTGCACCTGCCGAATTGGAGATGATTGGTCCTGTAGGCAAATCTTTTTTGGAGTCCAATAATGCGGCTCTGTTTTTTGGAAGCATTTTTGCCAAAATAGTTTCACTGTCATTGAACCAACTAAAAGGAATGCCAAGGTTTGCATTTAATGTTGCGTCGGTTAATTTTGTCGCTTTTGCGGAAGCAACGTCCAAAACCCATAATTCAACTCCGGTAGAAATGGTGTTGGAAAACAATATTTTTTTATCGTTGGGTGACCATACTATATTACTGATGCGGGGATTGGCAGGCAAATTGCTAACTTGTATTTCTTTTTTGTCTGCAATTTTGCGTAATGTGATGTTGTTAGTGTAGGTTATCGAACTAGAAATATTGGTTACGGGATTGATTCTTAAACCTCCCAGGCGCAATTCTTCTTGATTCAAGTCATCCAATGTCTTATAAGTAGCCCTATAACTCAATAGCATATACTCTTTTTTAGTATCCATTGAAACCGAAGGAGCCCTTTGATAATCAGCCAGATCTAAAATCGTTTTGGATGGTTTTTGATAGTTTAAATTTTCTTGCGCAAAAGAAGACAGACAGATGCATAGAAATACGAATAAGGATACTCTTAATTTCATAGATTAAAATATTTTGATTAGTGATATAATAAGTCGAAACAAATCAATTTTGTTACATTTAAAACAAAGAAAGTGTCGTCCAGTCAATTGAATTTAGTGCCAAAAAGATTTTTTTTCATAAGGAGTATTTTTTTCTGATTTTTATTTGAATTAAAATATCGCTTAACGAAGGAAGTAGCTTAAAAAAAGTAATTGTATATTGTTAAAAAATAAGTAACTTGTAGTCAGAAATTTTAAAAGATATCTAAATCTGTATCTTGGTTTTAACAAAAATGTAAAATATGTATCATTCAAAAATAACTGGACTCGGGTATTATGTCCCAAATAATATAGTGACAAACGATGATTTGTCTAAAATTATTGATACTAATGATGAATGGATTCAAGAAAGAACAGGAATTCAGGAAAGAAGGCACATCATTCGGGGAGAAGATACTACAACTTCAATGGGAGTTAAAGCTGCAAAAATTGCTATCGAACGTTCGGGCGTTGTGGCAGAGGATATAGATTTTGTAGTATTTGCAACATTAAGTCCTGATTATTATTTTCCAGGACCAGGAGTTTTGGTGCAGCGTGATTTAGGATTGAGAACTGTTGGAGCATTGGATGTAAGAAATCAATGTTCGGGTTTTGTTTATGCTATTTCGGTTGCCGACCAATATATCAAAACTGGAATGTATAAAAATATTCTGGTAATTGGTTCCGAGGTTCATTCTACAGGTTTGGACATGACTACTCGTGGACGAGGTGTTTCGGTGATTTTTGGAGATGGTGCAGGAGCAGCTGTTTTGAGCAGGGAAGAAGATGTAACCAAAGGAATTCTTTCTACGCATCTGCATTCAGAAGGATTACATGCTGAAGAATTAGCTTTACAGGCACCTGGAATGGGCGCTCGCTGGGTTACCGACATTATTGCCGATAATGATCCAAATGACGAAAGTTATTTTCCCTATATGAACGGACAATTTGTATTTAAAAATGCAGTAGTTCGTTTTGCCGAAGTAATCAATGAAGGGCTGGAGGCAAATAATTTGCAGGTTTCGGATATTGATATGTTGATTCCGCATCAGGCTAATTTGAGAATTTCTCAATTTATTCAAAATAAATTCAAACTTTCAGACGACCAAGTTTATAATAATATTCAGAAATACGGAAATACAACCGCCGCTTCTATTCCGATTGCTTTGACAGAAGCTTGGGAAAAAGGGAAAATTAAATCGGGAGATACCGTAGTTTTAGCTGCTTTTGGCAGTGGATTTACTTGGGCCAGCGCTATTATTAAATGGTAATATTGAGAAATTAAACCCATCTCGTAATACAAGAAACCCCAGAGTTGGCATTCTCTGGGGTTTCTTTTTTTGCAACCTGATTCAATTTTTTGATTGATGATATAAGTAAGACTCTTTTTTTTCTTTTTTGTAACAAAAAAATGTAAAAAAATCAAAACAATTTTTTGTAGTTATCTTTTCAAGGAAAAATGAGATTTAAAAACTTTTGGATTTCCTTTTTCAGAATATTGTACTGTGAACCAATAATCGCTTGCCGGTATGGGTTGCCCATTGTACATTCCGTCCCAGCCTTTTGAGGAGGGTGTTATTTCCTTGAGAAGTTTTCCGTATCGGTCAAAAATAAATATGGCAGCATGAGGATTTGAAGGCAATAAGTCAGGAATATTCCACGTATCATTATAGCCGTCACCATTTGGAGTAAAAAATTTCGGGTAATTTATTATTTCAGCAATGAGAGGAGCGGGATTACAGTTTCCATTTTTATCTTTAACAGTAATAGTATGTTCTCCCGAATTTACATTGTTAAATGTGTTGCTATCCTGAAAAGGCAAATCATCCAATTGGTACTCATAATTTCCTGAACCTGCACCTAGGACATTTACGGTAATGAAAGTTGAATTTTCGAAGGCATCGTTATAGGCTATTTCGAGATAGGGAGCGTATTTAGTAACCTTGGTGGAAGCTGTATTGATGCAAGTTGTAGTTGTATTGGTAATTTTTACGGTATAATTGCCAATTTGATTGGTGGTAATGGATGGAGTATTTCCACCATACGGATTATCATCATGTGTCCATTCGAAAACATAATTTGATCCTGACAAACCAGTATTTATAAATGCCAAATTTAACAAGGTACCCGTTTTGTAATCTTCGCAAATAAAATATTCGGGCTTCAATTGAGGATTCGGTAATGGATTGATAATTAGTTTTATTTCAGTAACATCAAAGCAAGCTGTTTTAACTCGGTTGTTAGCTATTCTAACCCAAACACTATCTGTAAAGGGATTGTCGTTTTGGTAGGTTGCCGGATTAAAAATCGGAATCGCATTTATATCATTGGCTGCAGCCAAAGAAGTATAAAAAGTAAAGATAAAATCAGAATCGGGTGTTTGACCGTTTAAGACTTGATTTTTAATAGCAGAAGAAGTTAGGTCGAATTCAAAAATGCCGTCATTTGAACCAAAATTATCGCAGGTTTCCAAAGGGCTCACAGGATTAGCTATTGGTTTTGGGGCAATAATAAGGCTAAAAGGATTTTCGTCACTACAATTTAAACGATCGCCAGTTTCATAATAAATATAATAGGTTGGCTTAACAGTAGCAGGTGTTACGACAGTGCCAAATGGAATAATGCTTCCGCCTCCCGAGGGACCTCCTGGGGCATCATAATAAAAATTATTGGCTGAAGGCAATGGTGGAAAAGTAAAGCTGTCACAATAAGACAATTGGGTTGGAATTGGATCTGCTTCAACACCATTTATGGAAATGTCAAAAAAGTTTTCTGAAAAACAGGAAGGATCATTTGGATGTGCGGCATATATGTAAATCCTATTGTCTTTGGTAATGGCAGTCCCCGACGCTATTGGATTCATTCCATTCGGGTCATCAAAATAATTTCCATTCGACAATGGAGTTAATATGTAAGAATTACATTGATCTACATTTGCCCTGGAATCTATAATCGGTTTTTTATTGATATTGATTTGCCAAGGTTTTTCATTGTAACAGCCCGTAAGTGTTACCGATGGTTTGTAAATATATATAGTTTTGGTTGTGGTTATGATATCGGTATTTGGAATTAATTTTACATTTACAACTGTTGTTGGTCCACCAGCCAAGGTGTAATATTCTCCTCCATCAGCCTGAGAGGGTAATAAAAAGTTGTCACAAGTTGTTACATCTACGGGTGTAGTTAGAAATGGAGCGTTTATCGTAATGGTAAAAAAGTCGTCATTTGTACAGTCAGCTCCAGGTACATAAGTGTAGATGGTAGTAGTTTGAGTAATTGGGCCCGGAGGAATTATATTTCCGCCACCATTTGGAGCATCACGATATTCACCAACGGGTATTGGCTTAAGATTATATGCTACACACTCGTTTAAATTGCCAAATCCCAATGTATTGATGTAAACTGTAAAGATAGTGTCAGGAGTTCTGCATCCATTTTTTGTTGCAAAAACATATAACGTAGTTGTAGTTGTAATCGGGGAAACAGCAGGAGTGTAAATTCCGGAATCAAAAGTATAGTAATCGCCAACAGTTAATGGTGGTAGCGTATAGGAAGAACAATGAAAAACATTTTCAATTGGGGTAATTTTAGGTGTAATGTTTATGGTAACGTTAAATTGGTTTTCAAGGATACAGGGATTAGCCAAGTCTGTTGAAGAAAAATAAGTATAAACAGTAGATGTGCCTGGTGTTGTTATTGATGTTCCGCCATTCAGCTCTATCCCGTTTCCATTTGGTCCTCCGGGTAGTGTAAAATAGCGAATGCCATAAATTGCAGTAGGCAAGGTAAAACTATCACAAGCAATTATATCTGTAGGTTTTAAATTTTCCGGTTTTACAATTTTAATGAAAAAGCTGCTTTCGTAAGAGCAATTTGGCGTGCCTCCCGTTTCACTATAAAGATAAATGGTTTGATCGGCAGAGATAATATCTCCGGCATTTAGCATTGGTAATCCTTTATTGGGAGCAGAATAATAATTGCCGGGATTTACAAGTACAGGCAAGGTGTAGCCATTACACACATATTGATTCGAAGTATGATCTATGATTGGCCTTGGAACAACAACCAAATCAAAACTAACGGTACTAAAACAAGTAGGATTGGTAATTGTTTGAATTCTCGAAAACAATGTCGTGTTTCCAGATATAAAAGGAATAGAAATATCAATAGGATTGGATGCAGTATTGGCATCCGACAGGTTGGTATAATAGGATACATTGTATATACTTGATGATTGACTTCCCAAGATAAGAGGTGTTTTGGCGGCTAGGTTGAAATCTGCAGAATTTGAACCTGGAATAGTTTCGCATAAGCGAAAACTTCCGGGATTATTGGCAAGGGGAGGAGGTACAATTCCTAGTTGAAAACTCTTTGTGATGTAGCAGTTTGTAGATGTATTTTGAATTCGAATCCAAATCGTGGCAGGTAAACTACTGGCGGCAATGGTATAATTGTTTGGTAGCGGATCGGTATTTGAATTGGCTTTTGCCAAAGTGGCGTGATAACTAATTTGGTTTTGCGGAATGTTAATGATAGATGTGTTCAATGACAGATCAAAAGTATAATCCGTTTGTCCAGAATTACATTTGTATAAATTTATAGGATCAGGAGTTGTTATTGGGTTAAAGTATTCAATCTTTATAAAATCAGTAGTTACGGGGCAATTAGTAGCAATAATGGTATAGGTAAGACCATAGATTCCTGCTTGATTTACTGTTAGATTAGGTGTGTTTCCACCAATTGGATTTCCGTTGAATGTCCAAGCAAAAGAATAAATGGCAGGATTTAAACCCGAAGTAAGAATATGTGTGCCGCTGTCGCAAATAGCCGTATTGTTTGCGACTGTAAGGTCTGGTCCCAAAACATCTTGACCTACATTGAAATTGTTTGCTCCCAGAAATATGGCAGAATCGGATTGATTGTCTTTTCTGTCGGCAATTACAAGTTTAATATGATATGGAGTATTTGGAATCAAGGTAGTTGACGAAGCACTCATTGGAATCGTTTGTCCATTGAAATTGGTTGCCGAAGTTGGGGCATTGGAACCACCATTAAATGTGCCAAAATAGTTTGGGTTTTCTGAAGAACAAGAGGAATTGTATAATGAATTGCGAATAGTAACTACCGAAATAGGTGCAGAAGTGTTGGGTACAACGGCAAGATTTGTTGTCACTCCAGTTGATTTATTGGTTAGTAAAAAAGCAAAAGCATCCGAAAATTGGCATTGAAAATTACCATACTCTTCGGAAGCAAATATAAAATTGAAGTCAAAATTGGAAGAGAAAGGCATGAAATCAAATTCTAACACTGTTGCATTTGTGGAATTCATGGTGATTCCAGCGGCCAAAAGGGTAGCTTCCAAATCGCTATCGCCTGTCCAGGCAGCGTTACCATCGTTAAGTTGGCTATTGTTGGGACCAACCGCATTTGCTACGTTTCCAGTGCTCAGAATAACACCGCTTGTTAGTGGAAAGGCCGGATTAGTGTTTTGAAAATATCCAATACCGTTAGACGAGTTAGATCCATTTGTATTTCCAGTTCTCCAACTAATATTGTTCACGGGAATACATGCCTTGTTTACCAAAACATCCGTTACCAATTCAGGAACGGTATAGGTATTCGTATCTACTGTTATAGATTGTGAAAAACATTCTATCCCAAATAGTAAAATTAAGAGAAGTATACTTTTTTTCATGACGAAAATAGTTGTACCAATAAAATAGAAAATGCAAAAGGTTGAATTTGTTTACGAATACAATTTTAAAATAGGTTTGTATTTCGTTATGACATGAAATAATTTATGAAGTGGGGTAAATTAATTCAGTCTGATCACTAAATAAAACGTTAATAGAGGGAGTATTATTTCATATAAATATACAAACAATTTTCTTATGAAATCGCTATATTTGCACACTTAAAAAAAAATCAAGTACACATGTCATTATCCAATATTCTTACGCCATCTATAGAAAAAGCCATTCAAACCTTGTTTGATGTTACCGTTGATAAAATAGAGTTTCAAGCTACCAGAAAAGAGTTTGAGGGCGATATTACAATGGTAATTTTTCCATTATTGAAATTGGTAAAAAGTAATCCCGTAGAATTAGGTAACAAGATTGGAAATTATCTTGTGGAAAATGTTTCTGAAGTGGCTCGTTTTAACGTGGTTTCAGGTTTTTTGAATATTGTGATATCCGATAGCTATTATTTGAATTTCTTCAACGGAATTAGAATCAGTGAAAAATTTGGATTTGTAAAGCCTTCGGCAAATGACAAGGCAGTAATGGTGGAATATTCTTCGCCAAATACCAATAAACCATTGCACTTGGGACACGTTCGAAATAATCTTTTGGGATATTCGGTTGCCGAAATTATCAAGGCTTCGGGTAAAAAAGTATACAAAACTCAAATTATCAATGACAGGGGAATCCACATTTGTAAATCAATGTTGGCTTGGCAAAAATTTGGTAATGGAGAAACTCCACAATCAACAGGATTGAAAGGAGACAAATTAGTCGGAAACTATTATGTAGCTTTTGATAAAGCATATAAGGAAGAAATCAACCAATTAATCTCTGAAGGAAAAACCGAAGAAGAAGCAAAAAAATCGGCTCCAATCATTTTGGAAGCACAACAAATGCTTTTGGATTGGGAAAATGGAAAACCCGAAGTAATCGAACTTTGGAAAACCATGAACCAATGGGTTTATGATGGTTTTTCCACCACATATAAAAATCTTGGAGTAAATTTTGACAGCTTTTACTATGAAAGCAATACCTATTTATTAGGGAAAGATGTGGTTCAGGTAGGATTGGACAAAGGGATTTTCGAAAAAGATCCTGATGGTTCTGTTTGGATTGATTTGACCGATGAAGGTTTGGATCGTAAAATCGTGTTGCGTTCTGATGGAACTGCGGTATATATGACTCAAGATATTGGAACTGCTATTCAACGTGTAAAAGACATGCCAGATGTTGGCGGAATGGTTTATACGGTAGGAAATGAGCAAGATTATCACTTCAAGGTTTTGTTCTTGATCTTGAAAAAATTAGGTTTTGACTGGGCTTCGAATCTTTTTCATTTGTCTTACGGAATGGTAGATTTGCCTTCAGGTAAAATGAAAAGCCGTGAAGGAACTGTAGTTGATGCCGATGATTTGATGCAGGAAATGACCAATACGGCTCAAAAAATTGCCGAAGATTTAGGAAAATTGGATTCGTATTCAACTGAAGAAAAATCAAAATTATACAATACTATTGGACTTGGCGCTCTTAAATATTATATCCTAAAAGTGGATCCAAAAAAACGAATCCTTTTCAATCCGGAAGAATCTGTAGATTTTGCTGGAAATACTGGACCGTTCATTCAATATACATACGCAAGAATTCAATCTATTATTCGCAAGGCTGATTTTGATTTTGGTGCCAATGCAACAATAACGGAGCTTCACGAAAAAGAAAAGGAATTGGTAAAACAACTTGAATTGTTTCCAGAAGTGATTCAGAATGCCGCTCACAATCATAGTCCAGCATTGATAGCAAACTTCACTTATGATTTGGTACGTGAATACAATTCATTCTACCAAGCCGTTTCTATATTGGGTGAAACCGATTTGAATAAAAAGATATTCCGGGTGCAATTGTCCAAAAAGGTAGCAGATGTTATTGCTGATGCCTTTAGCTTGTTGGGAATAAATGTTCCAGAGAGAATGTAATTTTATAAATAAAAAAGATGAGGTTGTCTAGATTTTTAGACAACCTCATTTTTTTTGAATTAACCTTTTTTGAATTAGGACATTTTTAATTCATAGCTAATGCTTTGGTTGTTTTGATAATTTCACCATTTGAACTTACCATTATATTTTGAGTTTTATTATCTTTTTTAAGTTTTAGATGATATACTTTTTTTGATACTTCTCCTTTTTGTTGTGAATATTCGAACTTGCTTTTTGTAATTATCCACTCAGGATATGAAATGTAAACAGAATTGATAACATCTCTTGGCAATTCTACATTTGTGTATTTTTCGGAAACAGACAATAGTACACCTTTTTCATTGTAAGTTGCTACCAAAGTGCCTTTTCCGCTTTCTAATGTTACTAAATATTCATCAAAATTTTGACAGTCATTGTCTACTTCATACGAAATGAATTCGTCTTGAATGTTTTTGACAACTACATCAGGATTAGTGTCTGCAATGTATTTTGAAAAATCTTTTTTAATCTGCGAAATTACTACTTCGGGTAATTTCTCAACCTTGGTTGTTTCTGATTTGTTCACTGTTTTATTGTCTTGTGAATATGACACTGAAAATAAACCTAGGCATAGTACGAAAGTGATAACTGTTTTCATGATTTTGTGTTTTTTATGATGTTTATATTTTTGATATTTTTTTCTTTTTTTGATAGTGTAAATGTAATATCAATTTTCGAAACGGCAAAATATTTTATTGTTAATTTGATAAAAAAATCAATGTTTTTTTGTTTATATGAAAATTAATTGATTTTATAATGATTTTAAATTGTGTTATGTTTAATATTTTAACAAAATCATATTATTTTTAAATCTGTATTTCAACAAAAATCCAAACTAACGAAAACGTTTGATTACAATTAATGACAAAAGCATAAAATCCTACTAAAATTAGGAATATGACGATTTAAAAAAAGACAATAAATTTTAAAAATTTAGATTTAATATTCCTTGCCGAAGTTTTAATCATGTTATATAAACAACAAAATCCGAACTGACTAAGGTTCGGATTTTGTTGTGCTATTTCTAATTATTTTATGGTCAGTTTGAACTCATCTGATAATTAATCTCAACAGGTTTTAGCATTTTATATTGACTAATGCAATCTACCAAAAAGCGCAATTCTTCGACTTCTTTTCTGTTAAGCAAAATGATAAAATTGGATTGTAAAGTGGGAATTGGAATCTTCTTCTCATATATGGAATACTTATATTCCTTTTCCCAATAATCAATGTCAATTTGTTCCAAGTAATTGGAAAAACTCGTCATTTCAATACTGCTAAAGTCAAAAGTCAAATTGTTAAACAGCAATTGATACATATCTCTATGTTGGCAGTATAATAGTATGCCGTTGGATGTCCTGTTTAATACTTTAAGATTGCACATAATAGTAAATGTTTATTATTTGATTACAAATGAATCAATGATTGCGTCAACTTCTGCCTGTGTTGCTGTTGGTTTTAAATCAAATAAAACAGAGAAAAGCGATTTTTTGTTTACTTTATTCTGTAAGGCCAAATCCTTATTGGTGCCATATACTTTTTCCCATTTGTTTCTGACTTTCAGCCAAAGTTCCTTGTTGTTTTTCCACCAATTTTGAGCCAAAAGACATTTGCTATCGTCTACTTTTGTATAAACGTCCAATCCTTTTTCTTCTGCCAATAAAGTATCTTTTCCAACAGCATCTCTAATTATTTTTTTATTGTCTTGTTCGTGATTCCAGCCTGTAGCGGTGATTTCATGAATATTTCTTCTGTTTAGAACGTTGTAATCGTTTCTTTTAGTGTGTTCTCTTCTTGGTAGAGGAGCATCGGCGGTGTTCATCCAATACACTTTTCCGTCTATGTGAACCCAACTGGATGATCCTTCATATCTTGGGCTATCATCAACCTGAAACACTTTCTGAGTCCATTGTCCTTTTACATTTTTATCTGTTAGCTTATTGAACTTCCAGCTGTTGTCTTTGTAAAAAGAGTATAAATTGGTGTTTTCATACAACCAATCCTGTCTCCAGTGCTTTACAATATCATTTTCTCCTTTTCCAACAATTAATAAATGCTGCAACACGAGCTTGTTGGGTTTGTCTTCCAATAATTCTACCCATTCCAAAGCCGTTTCGTGTTTTGTAGCTGATGGTTTGTACGAAGCGGAATCTTTGGGATAATTAAAGGTTTCAGTAAAATTGAATTTCACCTCATAACAACCACACATAGATTTTATGGCTTTGATATCTTCTTTTTTGGATTCTTGACTAAATCCAGTTAATGCTGTAATTGCCAATAAGGCTGATAAATAGGTCTTTTTTGTAATCATAATCTGTTTTTTATTTAAAAAATATTTCGACAAATATATTAAATTTATTTAGAATAAATAAAAATAAGTATATATTTGCAAAGTTATTAAGACTAAATAAAAATAATGAAATTCAAAATTACTCTTTTTATCGCTTTCCTTTTTTATCAAATTACTGTCGCTCAGGTAAAGGATACTGCTGCGGTAAATAAGCTTTCGGAAGTGGTTGTTACTGGTCAGTTTAATCCTCAGTCAATAAAAAAATCGGTTTTTAACGTAAGAGTCATTACGAATCAGGATATTCAGAATTTGGCAGCTAATAATTTATCTGATGTTTTGAATCAATATTTAAATATTACTGTAAAGCCTAGTGGGAATGATGGCAGATCTACTGTTTCAATGTTTGGATTAGATGCACAGTATTTTAAAATATTAGTGGATAATGTTCCTTTGGTTAATGAAGCAGGTTTGGGAAATAATATAGATTTGTCGCAAATCAATTTGAATGATGTTGAACAAATCGAAATTATTGAAGGCTCTATGGGTGTTACTCATGGTGCGAATGCCGTAAGCGGAGTTCTGAATATCATTACAAAAACATCATCCAAATACAAATGGGGGATTTCAACAACGCTTCAGGAAGAAACTGTTGGGGATGAATATTCGCTTTTTGACAAAGGTCGTCATATTCAAGCTTTAAAAATTTCTCATAATTTTAATAAAAATTGGTTTGTTTCCATAGGAGCCAATCGAAATGATTTTCAAGGTTATTTAGGTGATAAAAAAGGGAAGAATTATGCCGAAAATGATGGTTTGCGTGGTTATACCTGGTTGCCAAAAGAACAATTAAACACGACAGGATTAGTTTCGTATAAGAAAAATAATTTTAGTCTTTTTTACAAATTTGAATATTTAGATGAAGATGTCGATTATTATAACAGTACAGTTCAATCTGGATATAATAGTGTTTTAGGCTCTTATAGATATGCTTTTGATAAACGTTATTTGACTAACAGATATTTTAATAATTTGAATTCGACCGGGAAATTATTTTCACAGTTAAATTATAATGTTTCAATTTCACATCAAAAGCAAGAGCGGGATGTAGAAAGCCTTAGATATACTTTCCAAACTCAAAATGAAACTAATAATGTCACAGTTAAGGATCAGTCAATGGAAGTTTTATATTCGACAGGAACTATAAGTAATTTTTTTCCTGATACCAAGGTTGATTTACAGTTAGGGTATGAATTTGTAAATAACCTTGGCTATTCTTTAGTGCAGGAAGCTAATAATATCTTTGTCCCTGTTACAAAACGAATTCAAAATTATGACTATTTTATTTCTGCAGAAATAAAAGCTACTGAACGTTTTTCAATACGGCCAGGTCTTCGGTTTTCAGATCAAATAGTTTTTAAAGATCAGTATGCATCTTCTTTAGGTTTACGCTATTTGTTTGACAAAGGTGTGGAACTACGTGGGTCTGGTGGAAAATCGTTTAGGACTCCTACTTTTCAAGAACTCTATTCTAAAATGATTTTTGATGGTCATTTTTTTACAGGTAATGAAAATCTTGTGCCAGAAACGAGTACTTCCTATGAAGTGAGTGTAAAAAAACAAACTATTTGTGACACTGGAGCGCAATTTTCGAATATGCTGACAGGAAGTTTTTTAGACGTTAATGATAGAATTGACATGGCTTTAGTAGGATTTAATGACGATACTGGAAATCCAGAGTATCAGTACATTAATATCAGTAAGTATAAAATGTGGAATGTTTCTTCTGTAAATCAATTCAAGAAAAATAATCTGACAGTCAGCTTAGGAGCTTCATTAATAGGTGTTTCTCAAAAGATTGAAAATATGGTTTTTTCTTCTGATGATAAATACCTTTATTCTTTCAATGTCAACAGCAGTGTATCCTATACTATTCCAAGTTGGAAAACAATATTTTCTGCCTATTATAAACATAATGGAAAGTCACAACAATTTATAGAGGGCTCTTCGGAATATATAATTTCAGAAGTGGATTCAAGTAATTGGCTGGATGCTTCCGTTCGGAAAAATTTCTTCAATAATAAGTTAGAAGCAACAATTGGCGCTAGAAACTTATTTAATATAAAAAATATTAATCAAACAAGAACTTCTGAAACTGCCGGACATGCCACTTCTAGCCAAGTTTTGATGGCTTATGGTCGTTCTTATTTTGTAAAACTAACGTATAACCTTAATTTTTAATATAAATCATACACAATGAAAAAAACAGTTTTATTTTTATCTTTTGCCTTTTTGTCACTTGCTTCATGTTCTAATGACGATGACGATGCCGTGGCAGCAGCAGTTGAGGTTCCTTCAGTAGGGGCAACATTACAGCCAGCTATTGGTGGTGCAAATCAGCCTAATCAAGTTTATTTAGATTTAAGTACAAAAGAATCTAAAGCAGTAAACAGAGCTTCTTGGGATTTGGGATTTTCTTCTGGTTCAGATTTTAGAGTAATTATCAATGGATCTGTGAAAATGGCAGTAAAAAAATTAGCTACTTCAGATATTACTTTGGCTCAAACAAGTGATGCAAATGTTACTGTTGGTGCTGGAACAACTCTTTCAAGTAATGGATATGTTGATAATCCTACAGGGGGCTTAACAGGAACTGCAATTGCTGAAATTTCGGCTAATGATGCAGATAACAAAGTGTATTTGGTAAATCTTGGAGTAGCTGTTTCAACTGCTTCAGCAGCTGTTGGGTCGACTAGTGTTGATGGGGATGCCAGAGGCTGGAAAAAAGTGAGAATACTAAGAAATGGAAATGGATACAAAATTCAATATGCTGATTTAGCTTCTGCAGCTTTTACAGAAAAAACTATTTCTAAAGATGCAGCTTATAACTTCTCATTCTTTAGTTTGACATCTGGAAGTACTGTTGCTGTTGAGCCAGAAAAAGCAAAATGGGATTTGAATTTCACCACTTTTGTTAACTACATACCAGGTCAAAGTGGAGAAGTAACTTATGGATATTCTGATTTCATTGTTTCCAATAGAATAGGAGGAACACTAGTATATCAGGTTTTAATCGCTGATGGAGGTGCTTATGCAGACTTTACAAAAGCAAAAGTGGATGAAACTAAATTTGCAGTATCTGCAACAGACCAAAGAATTATTGGTGCCAGCTGGAGAAATGGAGGAGGACAAGGTGTTTTGCCAAGTATTAGAACAGATCGTTTCTATGTGGTAAAAGATGCTGCTGGAAACTATTACAAAATAAAATTCCTTACTTTAACCAATGATGCTGGTGTAAGAGGTAATACAGCTTTTGAATACGCTATCTTAAAATAATATAAAAGTACAGTTAGTAGTTAGTTTTGTTTTTTTTTGAAGGAAAAAAGGTTAGAGCGATCTAACCTTTTTTTATGATTTAAATTGTGTTTTTGAAGTAAAAGGGCTTGAAATTATTCAAGGATTATTTTTTTCCAAGTTTTATCCGATTCATTTTTTAGTTCTATTAGATAAATTCCTTTTTGTAAATTTTTTAGGGCTACTTCAACAGAAGTGGATTTGTCTTTTACCTCAATAGTTTGAACCAATGCTCCTAATTGCGAATACACGTTTATTTGATCTAAACCATTTTTTGTTTCAATACTAAAATTTCCATTTGATGGATTTGGATAAATGGAAGATGTACTTAAACTAAAATCTTTTACACCCAAGGAAGTAGACAAAGGAACACTTACACTATACCCACGATTTCCTCCGCCGTGATAGGCTAATGAATAACTGGCAGTATTACTTCGTGCCCATGCAAAATCGATGCTGGCATTGTTGTAATTAAAAGTGTAATCCTTTGAATCGCCAGTCGATAAATTTCGTTCAGCAACTATAGTTCTGATTCCTGAGGCCACGGTATTGGAAGTAACGGTCCAATTTTGTGTTGCGTCCGTGCTTGGCGCAGACCCTATTCCGTTGTGATTTGCATCAACGATTGTAGTGGCATTGGTATATACTACATCATCTCCAGCTCTCATACCATCACCTTCTGCAAAACTTCCAAATTGAAGTGCAAACCATCTGTCAGAAGGACCGGTAAGCTTCAGTGTCGCTTTTTGAGTGGTATTGTTTAACGTTAAATTTGCGGTCAAGTTAGTTGACAAGCTAACGTCTCCAGTCGATTTTTGTTGAGCAAAGCCAATGATGCCTATTGCCATTATTGCTAAAAGAGTAATTTTTTTCATGATCGTTTATTTTAAAAGGTTAATTAGTTTTTCATTTTCTGAAAAAGCCGCGTATTCAAAAGCTGTTTTTCCTTTGGTATCCTTAATTGTTTTATCAGCCTTGAATTCCAAAAGTAATTGAACCATTGGAGTGTTCTTAAATTGTACGGCAAGTGACAAGGCGGTTACTCCGTTAGAATCGGTTATGTTTGGATTGGCTTTGTTTTCCAATAATAATTTTACCAACTCCAGTTGATTTTTATAAGTTGCCGCCATAAGTGCAGTGCCCATATCCGTATTGTAATTGATGTCTTTTACGTTTTTTATCAAGAATTTGGCAACTTCAATATTTCCTCTATAGCAAGCTAAAATCAGTGGACTTGATTTATTTTCGTTAACAGAATTGATTAAATCCGGATTTGATTTATGCAAGTTTTGCATTTCTGTCAAAGTACCATTTCGAGCTATATCAAAAACGGTTTTGGTTTGTGCTTCCGAATAAAAACAGCACAATAACATAGTTAGCAGTAATAGTTTTTTCATGATAAATTGTGGTTTGAATTGTTAATTGGATTCCAAAATAAAACTCATCGAAACTTTTACATTTTCGGCAATCTTGCCTTTTACCAAACTTGGAATTTCGATTTTGTAATCTTGTGGTTTAACTGTAATGGTGCTTGTTGCTATAATTTTGGCACCATTTACAACAAGATTAATTTTGGTCTTTATTTTTTTTGTAACACCGTGTATGGTCAAGTCGCCTTCAAGATCATAAGTAGTTTTTGCAGTTGATAATTTTTCGCCATCAAAATTTAAAACCTTGCCTTTGAATGTCGCTTTGGGAAATTGTGAAGATTCCATGTAGTTTTCATTAAAATGCTCTTCCATCAAAGGCGCTTTGAATTTGAATGATTTTATCAAGGTCAAAGCTGCAAAATCGCCTGTTGCCTTATCCAAAATACAAGAGGCAGTCTTGTTTGTAGCGGCAACTTCTTCAAAGGCCGGCATGGACGCTTCAAATTTTATTTCTCCAGTTCGTGTCATCATTTTTTGAGCAAAAACATTTTTGGTCATTAAGAGAAAGACGAATGCTATAAGTATGTTTTTCATTTTGAATTATATTTAAGAGTGATTTATTCTTTATAACCTTGTTCTTGCCAAAGTTTGATCATATCTATTGTTTGTTTTGATAATGCCCCGGAAGGCGGCATGACTGAACCACAATTACTGGAGATTCGACAAATCAAATTTCCGTTTTGTGTTGCATTTTTTACACTGTTATAATTTGTTAGATTTGGAAATTGCCCGCCAACCGTATGACAACTCAAGCAATTGTCTTTTAAAACTGGAACAACATTGGCTGTATAGGTGGGTTTGAACTCGACTGGGATTTCTTCCTTGGGCGAAATATCATCATAAGTATTGGGATTGCAGGCAGCTAAAAGGATTGCAAAAGAAAGCAAACTATATTTTTTTAAATTCTTCATTTTCTATTTTATTTTTTGTCTAAAAAGAACGGTACATATTAAAGCCGAAATAAACATTTCCTGTGCTCCAATCTCCTGAAGCAGTAGAGAAAACCGCTACATCATTCATTGGTTGACTATTGGATACTACCAGTTGGAAAACATGTCCTCCGGTTTCAATATCCAAACCAACAGTAAGGGGATTATGATAAAGGTTCTCAGTTTCCTTATCTGTAATTATTCTGGTGGCATATTCAAGGTTAAGACTCATTCTTTTTGCAATTTTGTATCTTATTCCTGCCGCTGTCGAGAATACATTTTGTTGTTCAAGCGAATCGTCGTATAAGTTTTTATAGACATTAATAAAACCCATTTCCACTGAAAATTTTTCATTCACTTTTCTGGAAAATAATAATTGTGTTGTAAAAGCCAATCGATCGGAAAATTTTAGATAAGAATATTGCGACTCCTTTAATGCACTATTAATATCCATCGTATTGTAGCCTACAATTGTCACTGGAAAGCCATTTATTTCTTGGTTGGCCATTTTGTATTTTGCAGTTAACTCATATATTTTATTATGGGTTTGTCTGGAGGCACCAAGGCTCAGCCAATTTGTTACGCCATAAATTCCACCAAATTTTGTCATGGCTTCATCCAATCCAAAGAAATTATCCAATCCTTTCGATAAATCGCCGAAACGGTGTGATACGAGCATATACCATTCTCCTTTTGCGGTCAATTTTGTCGACTGCATATTGGCTATTTGCAATCCTTTGAAAGCTGCTATTTCAATTTGTTTCTCTTTTGATTTGATGGTGTCTAATTGCCCCAGTAAATCATCTTGTGCAAATAGGTTTCCTGTTAAAAAACACGTAAACATAATGCCTAAAAATTTCCTCATTATTTATTTTATTGATTGTTATTTATTACCAGACAGTCATCTAATTTTAATTCCCCCATTAAATCATCATAGCCAACAAATCTTCCTTTTAGGGTTAATTGTTGTCCTTTTTTAATTGAAGGATCTGGAACTTTTAAGTCGCAAATAATCGTATTGTCCATAATCACTTGCTTAGGTGTTGTCTTACTAACGATTCCTTTAATTGCGATTGCTTTTTCGAGGTATTTTGAATTTGATTTCTCAACATTGGAGTCAAACTCATTTTTGATATTTGTTGAAGAAATAGTATAAACAGCCTCTTCGGTTGATACATCTCGAGCGCCACCATATAAAACATAGTAGTAACTCAAAACGCCAAAAACACCAACGACTAAAGTTGTTATGATTATTGTTTTTTTCATTTTTTTCATTTAGGGATTCAATACTAAAACAGCTATGATGCAGATTACCCTACCAAAAAAATGTTTTTTTGTAAAAAAAAGTGGAAATAAAAAACAAGAAATTATTATACCCGGAGTGTTTGGGTTAAATGGAAATTCTAAAACTCACATTTGGAGTTCTTTGCAGAGAAAAGGTCTCTATATCTTCTATAGAATTGATTAAGGAACTTATTCGGTAATATTCATTAATTTTATTTTTCCTGTTTAGGATATTTAATATCGAAACACCTATTTTGTATTGGATTCCATGCGCAGTTTCCCATTTGTAAGTTGACGAAAGATTAACTTGCGAAAAGATATTTAAATTAGTGTTGTTTGGTCTATTGTATACCAATATGGGGTTGGAAGGGTCTATCTTGGAATCATCTGGGGAAGTTTTTGGTCTTCCGGAGGACCATTTTGTTCCCAGGGCAATTTTAAAATTATTCTTTTCATAAATTCCTGCCCAAGAGATATTATGCCTCATCTGGAAGTTGTTTGGAAAACTTGGATATTCATAATTGGGAAAATAATAATTATTGTTATTGTAGGTATAACTTATCCAAGTCAAAAAATGATTTATTTTTTTTTGAATCAAGATTTCGGTACCTATAACCTTATAGTTTCCAGTTGTTTTTACAAATTCCAATTGGTTCTGAAAACCTTGGCTAGAGCTTGTAATTCCGGTTACTTTTTTAGAAAAGCTTTCCATGTTCAATAGCCAGCCATTGTTTTTGTAGAATATATTGAAAGAGATTTGCTGACTTTTTTGAATGGGAACCGTAGTATTATTGGAGAGAATCCAACGTCTTTTTTCTATGCCAAAATAATCCTTTTGCAAATCAATGATTTGTTGGGAATTTTGACTTTTTAATTCGCCCAAAATTTCAACATTCAGATTTTTGTTAACTCCATAATTCAATTGTAATCGGGGTTCTACAATGAATTTCTGAAATTTTTCAATGTAATTAAATCGCGTTCCAACATTTAAATATAGTTTGCGAATCGTATCGTTGTATTTCCCTTCCAAGATTAAGGCATGGGTTCTTAAAACCTCTTTGTTTTTTCGGTAGAAATTTGGACTACTGACTTGCTCTAAATTCACCACACCAATTTCATTGAATTGATAACCATCATTAATACTAATTTTAGAATTAATGCTGTGGTTGCTTTCAATGTTGATTTTATAATCTTCAACAGCGTTTTTTTGTATTACTGATTGATTTTCATTAGTCGAATTTTTGTCTGCAAAAAGTTCATAAGAAGAGCTATAGGCATTAATTTTGGTCGTGTTGAAAGAGTTCCAGTTTCGTTGCCAGAATAAATTGGCACCATAATTTTGTTGACGTAAAATATCATTTTCCGATTTGACAGCCGTATCGATTGTTGCAGTTTGAAAAACTTCTAAATTGTCTTTTATAGTTATTAAATCCAATACCAATTGATCCTTGAGACCTATTTTTTGAACATATTTAAAAGTGGCATCATAGAAACCAAACTCCTTATCACTTTTATAATTGATGTCTTGATTTTGAGAAAAATCAGTGATAGTGGTGTTTTGGAATACTTTGTTGAAATATTCTCTGTAAGTAGGCGTTTCAACAAAATCAGTGATGGATTTTCGTGCCGAAATTTCAATATAACTCTTTTTTGTGAGATTGTATTTGGCATACATATCGGCGTTGATCATATTGATTCCTGCGCTAAAAGTGTTTTTTTCGACGATATCTGGGGTAGAGGAAATTGCTACGACACTGGAAACGCTTTCGCCATAAAATGCGGAACTACCATTTTTATAAATAGAAATGGTATGTGCCAAATTGGGATTAAAGACAGATATTAACCCAAAAAAATGTCCCGTTTGGTACATTCGTATTCCGTTCCATAAAAATAAATTTTGATCATGCGTGCCACCTCGCACGTTAATGCTCGCCACACTCTCATCAATACTGTTTACGCCCGGAATTTGCTGCATTGTTTGCAAGGCATCGGGTTCAATAAGTCCGGGAAGAATAGCAAATTTTTTGGGTTTAATTTCAAATGAGCCATCCTTGTTTTTTGAAATTCCAGACGTCAAGATAGGGATCGTCTTTATTTCGTGCAGTTCTGTTACTTCGGGTTGTAATATTATTTTAAGGCAATTTTTAGAATCAGTCACATGGATTTTTTGAGTTGTAAATCCAACGAAACTAATCGAGAAATCACTTTCAGTATTTTTTTTAAATTCAAAATAACCTTTCGAATTGGTTGTAATCAGGGTATTGTCGAGTAAATGAATATTGGCATTTTCTATTGGTTTGTTATCAATATTCGAAAAAACATATCCGCAAATTGACTTGGATTCAGTATCATTTTTATAAATGTTAATGAACTTGTTTTCTATATTTTCAAACGACAAATTGGTTTTTTTTGAAATATATTGTAGTTTTTGTTCTAATGAAAATGACTTTTTGGGAGGAATTAATTTTTGCTCTGCAACATTATCTTCGGTGTAATTAAAACTAACTTGATGCTGCTTTTCAATCTCGATTATTATTTCTTTTAAGGGCACGGTTTTTCCCTTGTCTTGAGCAGAAAGCTTCATGACAATGAATAGGATAAAAAATAAGAAACTCAATCTTTTTAGAAGTAGCATTTATTTTTCGTCAAAAACTATTTTATTTTTTGTAATTTTTTTTGCTTCCAAATGATACGTTGTGCTAATAATTTGCAATGCTACATCCAAATTTGTAGTGGGTAATTTACCTGTAAACAAGGCTTTTTCGCTATTGTTTTTTAATTGTATTGAGATGTTGTATTGTCTTTCAACTTCATCCAATAAACCATTAATACTTTCTTTGTTGAATGCCATTTTATTATCAGTCCATTCTGGTTTTAATGAATGTATGGAAGAGTTGAATTGTTTTCCATTTTCAAATGTTACGCTTTGACCATGGGTTAATATGATTTGTGCATTGGCGTAATTTACTTTTACACGGCCTTCGTAACAGCTTACGTCAAATCTGTTTTTGCGGGCTTTAACATTAAATTGAGTTCCTAATACAGACACTTTTCCGAGTGTTGTCTGTATTTCAAAACGTTTGCCTTTGGCTACCTTAAAATAAGCTTCCCCTTTTAATTCAAGGTGTCTATTATTGTTCCAGTTCCATTTTTTATAGACTATTTCAGATCCGGAATTTAATATAACTTCGGAATTATCAGGTAACGAAAAAGCAGTTCTTTCGCCAAAATTTGCCGTTTGGGTCTGTGGTACAAAGTTTTTTATCGCAAATGTGATCCCAAGTCCTAGAATAAAAATCGCCGCCACTCGAAACATCCATTTTTTATATAAAGGGATCACTTTCGGACTTGTTTTTTCCTGTTGCAGAATATTGGACAACATTGTATTTTCGTCAAAATCATCCACTTCCAAATGTGAAGTGTAGTTTTTTATTTTTTGATATTTTTCAAAATCAGGATCTGCTTCAAATTCAGCTAATTCTTTATCTGATAACTCATTGTTAAGCCATTTAGCTAATAAGCGGTTATTTTTCATTGTAATTGGTATTATATCATTAAAACAATTGGATCTAAATTTACCCTACTTTTATAAATCAATTTCTTTGCGTAAACTTAACAAAGCCAGATGAATGCGTTTCTCTACGGCTTTTACGCTAATATCCAATGCAATGGCAATTTCGCTGTATTTTTTTCCGTCAATGCGATGCATTAAAAAAGCGGTACGCTGTTTTTCGTTCAAGTTTGAAATGGCTTTTAGAAGTTTAGCTTGAAATTGTTTTTCCTCCAGGATATATTCTGGACTTTCATTGGTCCTGTCCAGGCCCGTGAAATTTTTTTCATATCTCAAAACTACTTTCTGATGTGCAATTTCGTTTAAGGTGCTATTATTGGCAATGGTATAAACGTATGATTTTGCTTTTTCTATTGGTACGGAAGCACAGTTTTGCCAAAGTTTTGCAAAGGCTTCCTGAGCTAAATCTTCTGCTTGGTCTTTATTGCCAAATTTATAAAAAAGAAAATTTCGAAGCGCTCTGATATGGCTTTTAAAAAAAGATGAAAAAATTATTTCATCGCAAGTGTTTGATTGGTTTATGTTTGGCATTTATAGTTTTCAATTTGGACTCTGTAAAAGTATTTGTTTTTAGCACAAGTAGGGTAAATGGGAATTAAAATGTTTTATAACAGAATAGGTGAAATATATTGTCTCAAAAGAAGTTTGTATCTTATGAGGAAACAGGAGACGGCATTCGCTGATTTAGAATTTGCTAAAAACTAGTGTTTTAATTTTATTACCTTTGTAAAAATATAAATATGTTTCGGTTTAAAAAATATTTATCGATTGTAGGATTCTTGCTGCTTTTGTTTTCCTGTCAAGAGGAAGTAGATGAACAGCAGTATAATACGCAAGAAACAGTTACAAGTAGTTCTCCTATTGTGTCCTATTTGCAAAGAGTTGCAATGGTACCAACCGTAGCAGATAATGTAATTGACAAATCCAGTTATTGTACTATAAAATTACCCTATACAGTTACCGTAAATAATGCAAGTATTGCTATAAATACCACAGCGGATTATCAAAAAGTATTGGATAACATAAATGCCTATACTTCTGACAATGATATTGTGACGATTGGTTTTCCAGTAACAATGGTGTATTATAATTATATAGAAAAATTAATTCCCAATCAAGCTGATTTTAATTCACTGATATATTATTGGAATCTTTATCCGGATCTTTTGTCCAAAATTAATGGGCTAAACGTCAATTATCCAATAACAATCAATGTTTACAGCAGTTCCAATCAAATAGCAAATTCAGTTGTGATTGTAAACGATCAGGCTTTTTTTAATTTCATAAAAAACTTGACCAGTAGTCAGTATATTGCATTGAAGTACCCTATTTCGATAACGGATTATAATCATCAGACAAAATCGATTGCAAATAATCTGGAATTCGAAAATGCCATTAAATATGCTATTGAGAATTGTGCGGAAAACAATATTTCGGCACTTGATTTTACACAAACAATAACAAATGGTTCTTGGCAAATGTCTTATTTCTATGATGATTATGATAAATTATCGTTGTATAATGGATACGTATTTGTTTTTAAAAGTGATCAGTCAGTTGTTGCTACAAAAGATGGAGTTTCGGTAACGGGTCAATGGGAAATTAAAAATGAATATAATTCCAGAAAATTTAAAATAAGTTTTAGTTCCGGTTTACTTCAAAAATTGGAATATAATTGGCAATTATTTGAATTTAATAATTCTCTAATGCGTTTTCGGGATGTAAGTGCAAGCAATTACACTCGCTATCTTTATTTCGAGAAAAAATAAATTCTAGTAATAGACCTGTTTTTTTATCTAAAAAAAAGTAAAGAGACTACAACACTAAACCAGTTAATTAAGGCTGGTTTTTTTTATTGAATATTCTCAAAATTTTACAAGTTACTAACTTTGTGACTTTACAACTTTAGTTTATATTTGCACTTCAATAAAAGAAAATTACAATTATGTTCGATAATTTAAGCGATAAACTAGACAAAGCCTTTCATATATTAAAAGGACACGGTAAAATAACCGAAGTAAATGTAGCCGAAACTTTGAAAGAAGTTCGTCGCGCCTTACTTGATGCCGATGTCAATTTTAAAATTGCCAAAGATTTTACAACCAAGGTAAAAGAAAAAGCAATTGGTCAGGATGTATTGACAACATTGCAGCCAGGACAATTATTGGTGAAGCTTGTTAAAGATGAGCTTACAGAATTGATGGGTGGAGATGTTGCAGGTGTTAATCTTTCCGGAAATCCGTCAGTGATATTAATGTCAGGGTTACAGGGATCTGGAAAAACTACTTTTTCTGGTAAATTGGCTAATTTTCTTCAAACGAAAAAGAATAAAAAACCACTTTTGGTTGCTTGTGATATTTATCGTCCTGCGGCAATTCAGCAATTATATGTTGTTGGAGACTCGATAGGAGTTGAGGTTTACTCTGAGCCAGAAAATAAAAATCCGGTTGAAATTGCACAAAATGCAATCAAACACGCCAAAGCGAATGGATTCAATGTTGTAATTGTCGATACAGCGGGTCGTCTTGCTGTCGATAAGGAAATGATGGACGAAATTGCAAAAGTGCATAAAGCCATTCAGCCACAGGAAACCTTGTTTGTTGTGGATTCGATGACTGGTCAGGATGCCGTGAATACTGCAAAAGCGTTCAACGACATATTGAATTTTGACGGAGTTATTTTAACCAAATTAGATGGTGATACTCGTGGTGGAGCTGCAATTTCCATTAAATCTGTAGTGAACAAACCAATTAAATTTGTTGGTACAGGTGAAAAGATGGATGCGATTGATATTTTCTATCCAAATCGTATGGCAGAGCGTATCCTTGGTATGGGGGATGTTGTGTCTTTGGTAGAAAGAGCGCAAGAGCAATATGACGAAGACGAAGCCAGAAAAATTCAAAAGAAAATTGCCAAGAATGAATTTGGTTTTGATGATTTCTTGTCACAAATTCAGCAAGTGAAAAAAATGGGTAATATGAAAGACTTGGTAGGAATGATACCAGGTGCTTCAAAAGCAATGAAAGATATCGAAATTGAAGACGATGCTTTCAAACATATTGAAGCTATTATTCATTCGATGACTCCTATCGAAAGAAGCAAACCTGCAATAATTGATGTGAAAAGGAAAGCGAGAATTGCCAAAGGTTCCGGGACAAAGGTTGAACAAGTGAATCAATTGATGAAACAGTTTGAGCAAATGAGCAAGATGATGAAGATGATGCAAGGTCCAGGCGGAAAAAATTTAATGAAAATGATGGGCGGAATGAAAGGTGGAATGCCTGGAGGTATGCCTGGAATGAGATAAAATAAAATTGATTTAAGGTTTAAAGTTTCAAATTGTTTGAAGTTTTAAGCCTTAAAATTTTTTAAAATATAATAGAATACTATTTTTTCAAAGTTTTATTTAAAGTTGCAAAACTTTAAACTTCAAATATTAAACTTTTTTAAACAAAAAACGATGCAAATACTAGACGGAAAAAAAACATCTGAAGATATTAAAAACGAGATTGCTGCCGTAGTGCAAAAACTAAAAGCTGATGGAGAGAAAGTACCTCATTTGGCTGCAGTTATTGTTGGTAACAACGGAGCCAGTTTGACTTACGTAGGAAGTAAAGTAAAATCTTGTCAGCAAATTGGTTTTGAATCCACCTTGGTAGCCTTGCCGGAAACAATTACAGAATCTGAATTGTTGGCTAAAATAAAAGAGTTAAACGAAGATGATAATTTGGATGGTTATATTGTTCAATTACCGTTGCCAAAACATATTGACGAGCAAAAAATATTGATGGCAATTGATCCTGACAAAGATGTAGATGGTTTTCATCCTGCTAATTTTGGAAAAATGGCCTTGGATATGGAAACATTCTTGCCGGCAACTCCATTCGGAATAATGGAATTGTTAGAACGTTATAAAGTAGAAACGGCAGGAAAACATACCGTAGTTATTGGACGTAGCCACATCGTGGGACGACCAATGAGTATTTTGATGAGCCGCAAGGGAAATCCTGGAGATTCAACAGTAACTTTGACGCACAGCCGTACTAAAAATTTAGCAGAATTTACAAAAAATGCCGATATCATCATAACTGCTTTGGGAGTTCCTGAATTTTTGAAAGCAGATATGGTAAAAGAGGGAGTAGTCGTAATTGATGTTGGAATTACACGCGTTGATGATGCTTCCAATCCAAAGGGATATAAAATTACAGGAGATGTTGATTTTGATGGAGTAAGTAAAAAAGCATCTTTCATTACACCGGTTCCTGGAGGAGTAGGGCCAATGACCATTGCAATGTTGTTGAAAAACACGCTTTTGGCAAGAGAAATCAGAAGCAGAAAGTAAATAAAGTTTATAAATTAGAAAGCCGTTTCATTTAATTGAAACGGCTTTTTTTGGTTTTTAATAGTTTCCTCTTTTCTTAAATCTTGGGTCATCTCTTTTGATGAATTCTGTTTTGCGTTTGGGAGTTTCCTGTTTTGGTAAACTCGCTTCCTCTGTTTTGCTAGAAGGTTCGATTAATTGATTTAATTCCTTAATCTCCGCATCGGTTAAATCACGGTAACGGCCAACAGGAACATCAAGCGAAATATTGATAATTCGGATGCGTTTCAGTGCTGTAACTTCGTAGCCTAAATATTCGCACATTCTACGAATTTGACGATTTAGCCCTTGAGTAAGTATAATTTTAAAAATGTTTTTGCTGATTTGTTCTACCTTGCATTTGCGGGTTACGGTGTCCAAAATTGGAACTCCATTTCCCATTCGTTCAATAAAACGATCGGTAATAGGTCTGTTTACTGTTACGGTGTATTCTTTTTCGTGATTGTTTCTGGCACGCAGAATTTTATTTACAATATCACCGTCATTGGTCATGAAAATCAGCCCTTCACTAGCTTTGTCCAAACGTCCAATAGGAAAAATTCGTGTTGGATAATTGATGTAATCTACGATATTGTTGTTAACCTCCAAATTGGTAGTACATTCTATTCCGACAGGTTTGTTGAAAGCAAGATAAACAGGTTTCTCTCTTTTCTCTCGAATTAGTTTTCCATCTATGCGCACTTCGTCATCAGGGGAAACTTTGGTTCCTAATTCTGGTACAACTCCATTTATTGTTACTCGACCTTCTTCGATAAATTTATCGGCTTCGCGGCGGGAACAGTAACCTGTTTCGGCAATGAATTTATTGAGGCGTTTTAGATTTTCTTCCATACTGCAAAAGTAATGATTTTGTTGGTTGGATTTTAAAGTAATATTTCCAAAAAAAACAAACAATCTCTGTTCTTTAGCCCCGACAGAAATGGCATCCTTTTTTCTATTTTTTTTAATAGAAAAAAGATATAATGGATGGCGGGACCCCATCATTGCAAGGGAATCCTATTTTTTCGCTTCAAATAAAAAATTATAAATTTCTTTATATAAATTATCGTCGTGCATTGAGTGGCCTAAATCTTTGGTAGTAATGAAACGTCCTTTTTTCCAGTTGTTTGCAATTTTTTCACCTTCCTCAAAAGCAACTACGGTATCGCTGGTGTCATGCGCAATAATACCTTCGATTTTGATTTCCTTCGCTAATGCGGCACCTGAGTAATTATCTAGTTTAATGTTGAAGTTCTTCAAATAATGTTTTTCCAATGGGGTAAACATTTTTGGATTCAAGCTGAGCATTTGGATGTAATTGTCAAGGAGTGTTTTCAAGTCGGAAGGGGCACCAAGGATAATCATTTTCTCAATGCTTGTTTCGGGATGTAAATATTGATGATAGAGACAAGCCGAACCTCCTATAGAATGCCCGATGATGATGTTGGGTTTAAATTTTAGAACTGCCTTGTTGATGAATTCGGCATAGCGAGGAACGTTGAATTCCTTTCCACTGCTTTGTCCGTGTGCCGGTGCGTCTAAGGCGATGATGGTGCTTCCAGATTTTTGAAGATAGGGCAAAGTTTTTTCCCAACGGGCCGAATTGCTTTCCCATCCATGTACCAAAAGAATTTTTGTATCATTTCCTTGCCAAGTGTAGGTTTGAAAATAGTGCTCGTTGTGCTGGAATGTTTCCTTGTGGGTGTCTTGTAATATGGTTGGGAGATTTTCATCGGAAAGCCGCCCTATTCGAGGATTGCTAAAAAGAGTATAGGATAAATGCAAAGCTTTTTTGGGACTGACCAAATGGAGTAGGTTGATGTATTGACCAACGGACTTGACAATTATAAAACGAATACTTTTTTTTAGACTCAAAATAATGCATTATAAAAAAAGTCCCGATTAGATCGGGACTTCGTTATTTTTTAGAACTTAGAAAATAATTGTTCCATTTTCTCTCTTTCTTCTTCAGCCAGTACACTGTCGACCAAGATTCTTCCAGAGTGCTCATCGATTAAGATTTTCTTTCTGGCAGCAATTTCTACCTGAGTTTGTGGTGGAATTGTAAAGAATGATCCTGCAGATGCTCCTCTTTCGATAGAAACAACTGCTAGTCCGTTACGAACACTGCTTCTGATTCTTTTGTAAGCTACCAATAAACGTTCTTCGATTAATGCTTCAAATTCTGCTGATTTCTCGCTCAAGAAGATTTCTTCTTTTTGAGTTTCAGACATGATAGCATCCAATTCTGATTTTTTATGTTTTAAATGAGATGATTTGGCTTCTAATTTCTCTCTAGAAGAATTAATAATCTCTTTTTTATGCTCAATTGAAGCTTTCATTTCCTTGATTTGCTTTTCAGCCAATTGAATTTCCAATTCTTGAAACTCAACTTCTTTGGTCAAGGAATTAAATTCACGGTTGTTACGAACGCTTTCTTGTTGTTTGGTGTATTTTTTTACAGCCTCTTTGTGTTCGTCAATTGCATTCTTTTTTTCTTTGATAAGGTTCTCGATTACCTCAAGTTCGCTTTTCAATTTCTCTGAACGAGTGCTTAAACCTGCAACTTCATCTTCCAAATCTTCAACTTCCAAAGGTAGTTCACCTCTTACGTTTCTGATTTCGTCAATTCTAGAGTCAATTAACTGTAAATCGTAAATTGCTCTTAACTTGTCCTCAACACTTAATTCTTTCGTATTCGCCATATTCTTATAAGTACTTAACTGGATTTGTATTTTCTTCCGATAAAATGATTGCAAAATTAAGGATTTTTTTTCTAAGATAATCAACAATATACTCTTTTGTATAACGTTCACTTTCAAAATGTCCAATATCTGCTAATAAAAGCTGATTTTCGGCCTCATAATATTGATGATATTTTAAATCGGCGGTCAAAAACACATCGGCACCAGCCTGAATAGCATTTGGAATTGCAAAACTGCCTGATCCGCCTAAAACTGCCACTTTCTTTATCTTTTTTCCTGTAAAGACGGAATGACGAATTCCATTGGCTTGCATTTTTTCTTTGGCAAAAGCCAAAAAATCTTTTTCATCCATTTCCTCTTCCAATTCACCAATCATTCCCAAACCAATATGATTAAACGTGTTTTTCATATTATAGATTTCGGTAGCAACTTCTTCATAAATATGATTTTCACGAAGTGCTTTTATGATGCCAGCTTCTAGATGTTTGGCATAAACGACCTCAATTTTGGTTTCGGTACCTCTTGATAGTACACCTCTTTCGCCAATAGTGGGTTCGCTTTTCTCGTTACCTTGATAAGTAAAAGTTCCCTCGGAGTTGAAACTGCATTTGTCATAGTTTCCTATACTTCCAGCTCCTGCTGCAAATAATGCTTCTCTAACTTTTTCGGCATTGTCACGAATGGTGTAGGTAACTAATTTTCGGATGTTATTTTGCTTTGGGATTAAAATTTTGGTATTTATCAGTCCCAATGTATCACAAAATATTTTGTTTACGCCTTCCGGATGATTGTCCAAGGCTGTATGAACCGCATATATGGCAATGTCATTTTTTATGGCTTTGATGAGGGCACGCTCTACATAGTTTTTTCCCGTGATTTTCTTTATTCCAGAAAATAAGATAGGGTGAAAGCAAACAACCAAATTACATTTTTTTGCGATGGCTTCGTCAATCACATTTTCCAATGCATCATGGCAGACCAAAACACCATTCGCTTTTGCATTTTCGTCTCCAATTATCAGTCCGACATTGTCAAAATCCTCGGCATAAGCCAGCGGTGCCATTTCTTCAAGAACAGAGAGAATTTCTTTTATTGTACTCATTTTTTATTCTTTTCGGGTATTTATTAATGTGTATTTATAAATATTGACCACAAACTTTTTTGTATTTATTTTGAAAAGTAGTATTAGTTTACTTTTTAATAATTTCCGTTCAAAGATAAAATATTATACTTTCGTAAAATGAATTTATTGCGAAAAATATTGTTCCCTTTTGCCATTTTGTATGGCTTTATTACCGGTATTCGAAATTTTCTTTTTGACAAGGGATTTTTTAAATCCTATTCTTTTGACCTACCTGTTATTGCAGTAGGTAATCTTAGTGTTGGAGGTACTGGCAAAACACCACAAATTGAATATTTAATCCGGTTGCTTTCCAACAAATATAAACTGGCAACCTTAAGTAGAGGTTACAAAAGGAAATCTGAAGGTTTTGTTTTGGCAAATGAAAATTCTGATGCGTTGGAATTGGGAGATGAACCGTTTCAGTTTTATCAAAAATTTGCAACTATTCTGGTTGCGGTAGATAGTAATAGAAAAAATGGTATTGAGCAATTGCTTTCTTGCTCGAATAAGCCCGAAGTTATATTGCTGGATGACGCTTTTCAGCATCGAAAAGTAAAAGCGGGTTTGTATATTCTGCTTACAGCTTATGGTGATATTTATAGCCATGATTTTATGCTGCCCACAGGAAATTTGCGTGAATGGCAAAGTGGTGCACAAAGAGCCAATATCGTCATTGTTACAAAATGTCCGCCAAATCTATCCTTAGATGCTCAAAATAATATTAAAAAAGAGTTGAATCTTTCTCCAAATCAAAGTTTGTTTTTTACCTTTATTGAGTATGATGAAGTGGTTTATTCGGATGGAAAAACAATGCAAGTTTCCGAAGTAAAAGGGATGGACAAGGTCTTGTTGGCGGGTATCGCAAAACCCGAATCATTTTTTACTCATTTGAAGCAAGGAGATGACGAATGTTTGAATTTTCCGGATCATCATCATTTTAGCGAAAGCGAATTGCAGGAAATCAAGAAAAAAGCAAATAATAAAATTATCATAACAACCGAGAAGGATTATGTTCGATTGAAAGGAAGTATAGTAAGCGATCAGCTTTATTATTTGCCTATAAAAAGTTCATTCCTTTCTAATGCAGGCAGTTTTGATACAACTATTTTAAATTATGTGGGACAAGGTACAAGAAACGGTTAGTTACATTAAAGGGAAAATTAATTTCATTCCTGAATATGGGGTGATTTTAGGATCAGGATTGGGTGGATTTACAGAGGAAATTGCAATTGAATATGTATTACCTTATGATGAAATTCCCAATTTTCCTGTTTCGACGGTTCAAGGGCATAAGGGAGCATTGGTTTTTGGTATCATTGGAACTAAAAAAGTAGTGGCAATGCAAGGTCGCTTTCATTACTATGAAGGCTATTCCATGAAAGAAGTTACTTTTCCAGTTAGGGTAATGAAATATTTGGGTGTTGAAAAATTGATTGTTTCCAATGCTTCCGGAGGGGTAAATTCAAATTATAAGGTTGGTTCTATCGTAATTATTAAGGATCATATCAATTTTATGCCCGAGCATCCGCTAAGGGGGAAAAACGATGAACGTTTTGGGCCAAGGTTTGTAAATATGAGCCAGCCTTATTCGGTTGAAATGATGGCTAAGGCAAAAGCGATAGCAAAAGAATTCAATATAGAAATTCATGACGGAATTTATTTAGGTTTGCAAGGCCCAACTTTTGAAACATTGGCCGAATATAGAATGGTCAAAATCTTGGGAGCAGATTGTGTTGGAATGTCAACTGTTCCTGAGGTTATTGTGGCTCGTCACATGGAATTGGAAACTTTTGGAGTTTCAATTATTACTGATATGGGTGATGAGGAAAGCATACTTAGCATTTCTCATGATGAGGTTTTGGAAGCTGCAAAAGGTGCTGAGCCTCATTTGCGAAAGCTTGTAAAGGAATTAATTACAAGAGGTTAGGAATTGCTGAAATTTTGTGCAATCGTGGTGTAGAAATCTTCTGGTATAAAAGGTTTTGTAATAACATCGGTCATGCCAAAAGAGATTAGCATTTCCCTGTTTTCATTTAACGAAATGGCTGTAAGTGCAATGATAGGAGTAGTAGTGTCAAATTCTCTAATTTGCTGGGTTGCAATAGTGCCATTTATTCCCAACAGATGAACATCCATTAAAACCAAATCATAAGTATTGTTTTTTAAAACTTGGATCGCCTCTTCACCGTTGTCCAAAATAGTGCATTCCATTTCTTTTCTGGAAAGCATTTTTTTGGTAATCATTTGGTTGATCTTGTTATCCTCTACGAGTAATATTTTTTTGTTTTTAAATATTTCGGGGTCGTAATTTTTAATTTTGGATTTGATTTGAATTGGTTTTGGATCCGTTTTGAAATTCAATTCGAATGAAAACGTCGAACCTTTGCCAACTGTACTTTTCAGTAATATACGTCCTCCCAAAATTTTCACAAGCTTTCTTACAATAGTCAACCCTAGTCCCGTACCACCGAATTTTCTATTGATTTCGACTGATCCTTGTGAAAAACTTTTGAAAACCGTTTTTAATTTGTCTTCAGGAATACCAATTCCCGTATCAATAATTTGAAAATAGATAGTTGCATTGTCATTGGTATAATTTCTTAAACGGGCAACAACACTAACGGTACCATTGTTCGTGAATTTTAATGCATTATTGATTAAGTTCATGAAAATTTGGGACAGTTTTGTTGGGTCACTAATTAAATTTTCAGGAATATTGGAATCGATTTTAAGAATAAATTGGTTATTGTTTATTGTGGCAATTTCCTTAAGGGAGTTTTGAATATCCGACAATAATTGTTTAAGATTAAAGCTAATGTATTCGATTTCCAGTTTATTGGAATCTATTTTGTTTATTTCTAAAATGTCATTAATGAAATTGGTTAAGTAATTACCCGAAAACTGTAACGATTTTAGGTAATGCATTTGAGCTTTTTTTGGGTTTTCTTCCAATAATAAATGAGTTATTCCATTAATAGCGTTTAACGGTGTTCGAAGTTCGTGACTTACCGTTGATAAAAATTCGGATCTTGCTTTTGAAGCTTCTTCGGCCTTGTTTTTGGCAGCAATCAATTCATTGTTTTTTTCTTTTAGCAATGAATTGGTCTGATTACGAATGATATTGTTTTTGTATAACGATAAACTCAATAGGGAAAGGATGGAAATTATCGCAATGGCCAAGATACTGATGAGTCTGGAGAATTTGTCGTTTTTTTCCTTTTCCTTTTTTTCTTTTTCTTTCTGTAATTTTTCTTGAATTCGTTGAGACTTTTTAAACGCTTCATAATCGTTTATGCCTAGTTTTTCATCATTTGCCAAAGTATTACTTTCTTTCAAATTCAAATACTTTTTCAAATAAGTGTAAGCAGCTGTTTTGTCCAATAGTTTGTCATACGTTGTGCTTATTGCTAATAAAATGGCTGCCTGCTTGTCAAGATCTTTATTTTTGTTGGATGTTAGGGCTTTGTTGAAATAATTTAAGGCTAGGTTATATCGTTTTTTTTTCGCTTCAATAGTTCCTATTTGATACAATGCTTCGGTTTTTGCAAGAGGATTGCTTTCTGGTTTGGCAATAATAGAGGTAAAGATGGATGATGCCAAAGAGTCATTGCCCTTCTGTTTTAAAAGTATTCCTTTTTGCAGATTAATTTGATCTGTATATTCCTTGATATTTAGCTTGGCTTGAATTTCTTCGGCTTTGAGAATGTAGGCTTCTGCTAGATCGTATTTCTTTTTTTCTATATAAGTTAGTCCCAGATAATAATAGGCAACCGCAATTTCCTTATTTGGCTTTTTCGAAATACTATTGAATATGGCAATGCTCTTACTGAAAACTTCAATCGCATCGTTTTGAAGTTTTAGATTGAAGTATATTTTGCCTAAGTTGAATGTTTGATTGGCTTCGTCTTCAATTTTATTGTTTTTTTTACAATAATTGATTGATTTCTGGGTATATAACAAAACATCCTTGTAATTATTTATTTTTTCATTTTCTGTGGCTAATCTTGAGTAATAGCTAACACTGTCTATCGTCGCTCTTTTTTGAGGATAGAGTACTGTTTGAAAAATAAAAAATAATAACAAGAAATATTTCATATGTTGCTATTTATGGATAGGGCAATATCGCTCGATAGTAACTTGTAGGTAATTACTTGTATTCTGTTTTTTGAATTTTATTTATTTTTTTGAATTTAATAATAAAATCAGATCAATGATTCGGGAAGAATATCCAATTTCGTTATCATACCAACCTACTACTTTCACCATTTTATCAATTACCGAAGTAAGTTGGGAATCAAATATACATGAATTTTTGTTGCCAATTACATCTACCGAAACAATTGAGTCTTCGGTATATTCTAAAATACCTTTTAAATTGGTTTTCGAAGCTAGTTTGAACGCATTATTAATCTCTTCGATGGTAACACTTTGTTTTACATTAAAGGTAATGTCGGTTAGTGAGCCATCGGGTACAGGGACACGAATGCCGCATCCACCCATTTTACCATCGAGTGACGTGAAGATTTTGGTTAGCGCTTTTGCGGCACCAGTTGTTGTCGGAACGATAGATTGGCTTGCACCTCTAGCTCTTCGTAAATCTTTATGAGGCTGGTCATGTAAGCTTTGGTCAGTAGTAAAGGAGTGAATCGTTGTAATATAAGCTTGTTCAATGCCGCAAAGTTCTTCAATAACTTTTATCATTGGGGCTGCATTGTTTGTGGTACAACTTGCATTAGAGATAATGGCTTCGGTTCCATCAAGAATAGATTCATTAACACCCAACACAACTGTTTTTATGCGATCAACTTCAGATGGAGCTGATAGTATTACCCTTTTGGCTCCAGCCAATACGTGAGCATTAATTTCATCAAAAGTTTTATATTTTCCAGTTGATTCTATAACAAAATCGATGTCGATGCTTTTCCAGTCTAAATTTGAAATTTTCTTTTCATGGAAAAATAAAAAATGTTTTCCGTCAACTTCAATTCCTTTTTCATCATGGCTTACGGTAAAAGGCAAAACACCGTGAATACTGTCGTATTTCACCAAATGAGCCATGGTTTTTTTATCGGCAATATCATTGATGGCAATTACTTCAATGGAAGGGTGGTTTAAGAGTAATCGAAATAAATTTCTTCCAATTCGTCCAAAACCATTTATAGCTATTCTTGTTTTCAAGTTTAAATTGTTTAACCGTTTAATCGTTTAATCGCTGGAACAATTAAACGATTCACCGATTAAACGTTCAGCCGAATAAACAATTTATAATATATGTTTTTGTGCTTTGTATGAGGATCTAACCAATGGGCCGCTTTCTACATGTCGGAAGCCAAGTTCCAATCCAAATTTTTCATATCGTTCAAATTGCTCTGGTGTTATGAATTCTTTTACAGGAAGGTGTTTTTTGCTAGGCTGTAAATATTGTCCAATTGTAACAATGTCCACATTGGCAGCTTTTAGATCTCTCATGGTTTGAAAAACTTCTTCTTCTTGTTCGCCAAGACCCAGCATAATTCCAGATTTTGTTCTATTGATGCCTTTTTCTTTAAGATATCTCAAAACTTCCAGGCTTCGGTCGTATTTTGCTTGTATGCGAACCTCACGAGTTAATCTGCGAACGGTTTCTACATTGTGAGACACTACTTCCGGATTTGCTTCCACGATACGATCGATGTTTCTTTCGATACCTTGAAAATCTGGAATCAAGGTTTCCAAAGTTGTATTTGGATTCATTCTGCGGATGGCTTTTACGGTTTCAATCCATATAATTGATCCACCATCTTTTAAATCATCTCTGTCAACACTTGTTATAACGGCGTGTTTTATATTCATTATTTTGATAGAACGAGCCACTTTTTCTGGTTCATCCCAGTCTACGGTTTCTGGTCTTCCGGTTTTTACACCGCAAAAACCACAGGAGCGTGTACATACATTTCCAAGAATCATAAATGTAGCGGTTCCTTCACCCCAGCATTCTCCCATATTTGGACAACTCCCTGATGTACAAATGGTGTTCAGGCTATATTTATCGACAAGTCCTCTAAGTTCCGTGTATTTTTGTCCTATTGGGAGCTTTACTTTTAACCATTTTGGTTTGGTTATATTTGATTCAGCACCGTTTTGAGTCCCAATTGGTAATGTATTATCTAAAATAGTTTCCATATTTCAATTTTCAGATTGCAAAGATAAGCAATGTAGTTTTAGAATTGGAGTTCCATATTTGTGAATTTTGATAAAACTTGTTGGGATGTTGTAGTTGTAAATGAAGGCAAAATGGTACTCTGTTTTTCCTTAGCCCCGATAAAAGTGAAAATCCTTTTTATTTTTTCTTTAAAAATAAAAAGATTGCAACGGATAGCGGGAAACCATCCTTCCCGAAAATGCCAAATGTTCTTGCTTCTAGATGTAATAATTGTTGTATTGGTATTAAATTTTGGATATTATTATAAAGTGGATTCAGTAATTTTTAAACTTATAGTATATTTGTACCTTCAATTAAATAAACTAAGACATGAATACAAAATCAATACTACTGGGGGCTTTGGCTGTTTTGTTTGGGATTTCTACGGCAAAAGCGCAAATTAATTTTGGAGAGAGAGCATTGGGTGCCGTTCAAAAAGGAATAACGGGATTTACTTTTTCTGATGCCGATGCGGCTGCCTTGTCCAAAGCTGCGGTTGATAAAATGGATGCGGAGAATAAAGTGGCTCCTGCGACAGATCCTTATGCAATTCGTTTGGCAAGGGTTTTTGGGAAATATACAAAAGGGGAAAACTATACATTAAATTACAAAGTGTATCTTACCAAGGATATCAACGCTTTTGCCACTGCTGATGGTAGTGTGCGTGTGTTTTCTGGTTTGATGGACGTGATGGATGATAATGAGTTGATAGCTGTTATTGGCCATGAAATAGGACACGTTAACAATCACGACTCCAGAGATGCAGTAAAAGCGGCGTATCAAAAAGAGGCCTTGATCGATGCAGCGGCTTCACAATCCAATAAAATTGCGGCTGTTACCGATAGTCAATTGGCTAAAATAGGGAGTGCAATGATTGACAGCAAATACAGCCGTAAGCAAGAATCCGAAGCTGATTTGTTTGCTTATGATTTTATGAAAAAAAATGGTTATGATGTAAATGCCGAAGAATCAGCTTTTAGAATATTGGCAAAAATGAGTGAGGGTACGCAAAGTTCTTTCATTGATCAAATGATGAGCTCGCATCCTGATTCTAAATTAAGAGCCGATAATGCTAAAGCAAGAGCACAGAAAGATGGTTTATACAAGCCTTATGTGCAAAAACCAATTGTTAATACTCTTCCAAAAACAACTACTGTCAAAAAGACTACTACCACAACTAAAAAGACCACCACGGTAAAAAAGTAATAACTTGGTAGTTCACAAAAATCAAAGGGAAAACCGAATTGTAAAAATTCAGTTTTCCCTTTTTTATTGAAATATTTAGGAGAAATTAATTTACTTGGATTGTAATTGGTAAGTTATAAGAGGTTCGGACTGCTTTTCCGTCCAGTATGCCTGGACTCCATTTTGTTTTTAATGATTTTAAGACACGAATGGCTTCTCTCCCTAATCCGTAGCCTGGGTCTTTTAGAACTTTGATATCTGTCATGCTTCCGTCTCTTTCAACAACAAAGGAAACTGTGATGCGAATTAAATCTTGACTATCTAATTCGGGTTTTTCAAAATTATTTCCAACATAGGTATAAAACTTGTTGATTCCTCCCGGAAACTCTGGCTTTTTGTCTAACGCGGCACTTGACATAATTACATTACTTGGTACGCTTGAAGTTTCGACTCCTGTACCTGTACCTGTACCTGTTGAGGTTCCTGTGCCTGCTTCTGTGCCAGTTGTGCCTACAGCAGAATTAGTAGTTGGGTTTTCCCTAAGCTGTTCATTGGTTGCAATGGGTTCAGTGGTTGCCACTTCTGCTTTAACTATTTCTGGGTTTATTAATTGTAGGTTAGTGGTTGTACTTTGTTTAACAGGTTCTTCAACGTGAGGCGCAATTGCTTCTTCAGGTTTTGTTTCATTTGGTACAATAGGATCAATATCTACGACAACTATTGGAGGTAAGTCTTCGACTGGAGAAATAATAGAGTGGTGTGGATTTAGATAATTATAAATCACGGGAACACTAATAGCTGCTGTTAAAAGAGATACTCCCATGAGCAATGCAAAAAAAGTTGTTTTAGTGTTTTCTTGGCGTAATTCATACGCTCCATATTCTTTGTTTTTGTTTTCGAATACGATGTCAGTCCAGCTTGTTTCGTAAAGGTTTAGTTTAGACATAATTTATGGATTTAATGGTTAAAGTAGAAATTAAATCATAAGCTAGGAGGTGTTTAAACTTCTAACGTAAACAATAAGAATATTAGTATGCGGAACGATGGGAATTTATTAATTATTTTGTTAAATAATTATGATTTTAAAAAGAGAGCATTGTTTGCAAGGGCTGAGTGTTCAATAAATTAAGAAATTACCTTCTGTTTTGAATGATTTCTGAAAGTAATTTTTTGGCACGAAGCAATTTGATTTTTACATTGCTCAGAGGTTCGTCAATTTTGTTGGCTATTTCCTGGTAGCTCATTTCTTGAAAATAACGCAATTGTATTACTTCCTGATAATGAGGCTTCAGTTCCTTGATGAATCTTAATAATTGGGAAAGATTTTGTTCTGTAATTAATACATCTTCTGCCGAAGGAGTAGTATCGGCAATATTGTAGGCGGTTTGATCTTCTTCGTCGGTAATTTCAATAAAAAGACTGGATTTTTTTTTGCGTATTAAGTCAATATGTACATTTTTTGCAATGGAAATTAACCAAGTATTGAATTGAAATTCGGGATTGTAGGTGGCTATTTTATCAAATGCCTTCGAGAAAGTTTCAATGGTAATGTCTTCGGCCGTGGTTTCGTTTTCGGTTCTTTTTAGCATAAAACCGTAGACTTCATTCCAATAATAATCCAATAGAAAAGTGAAGGCAACTTGATTTCCTTTTTTTGCTTTTTCTATTTGTTTGCTTATTTCCAATGTGCCGGTTTTGAAAAAATGTTAGTTATGAAAACATTTATTTGAGTGAATATAAGTATTATTTCGATAATAGGATACCAATAGACTACATCTTTTTCTTTTAATTTTCCTGCGGCAAAGCCAATGATAATCCACGTGGTCAAATATCTAAAGCCAATAAGGCTTAAAACCAATATCCATTGGAATTGAAAAGCCAATAATGCAATAGGTAATAATAAGAAAAGCAATTGAGAGCTAAAGAACAGCCCTAGTTGCATTTTGTCAAATGTTTTGTAATATTTGGCGGTAGCTATGTGTCTTCTTTTTTGAATAAACCAATCCTTGTAAGTGGTTTTTGGTGCCGAGGCTGTAAAACTTTCCGGCGAATAACTAATAGCTATATTCTCTGAATTTGCAGCTTGATTGATAAATAAATCATCATCCCCGGAACGAACCTGAATATGGTCAATAAAACCGTTTACCCTGAAAAATTCATCCTTTTTGTAGGCTAAATTGCGACCGACACCCATATACGGTTTGCCTATTTTGGCCCAAGAAAAATATTGTAGAGCGGTTAGTAAAGTCTCAAATCGGATTATTTTGTTCAGAAAAGAATTTGCAATTTTTTCATAACCTCCATAGCCCAAAACAATGGTTTCTTCTTTGGTAAATTGAGAAGTCATTGCGGTTATCCAATCTTTGGAAGTTGGGTAACAATCGGCATCGGTGAATAAAAGGTATTCTTTTTTGGCTGCCTTGATGCCTAATGTCAATGCGTATTTTTTATTTCCCCAAAAAGCTTCGTTGTTTTTTACCTTAACCAAACGAATATTAGGGTATTGTTTTTCATATTCTTCAAAAACCTCCAAGGTATTATCACTCGAAGCATCGTCGATCAAAACGATTTCGAAGTCAGGATAATTTTGTTCCAATAATAACGGAATGTATTTGATGACGTTTTCTTCTTCGTTTTTGGCACAAACAATGACAGAAACAGGAATGTTTTTAGTGTTGATTTCCTGTGCTTTTGCAAAAGAAAATTTCGCAAAAACAAATAAATAATAAAAAAGTTGAATAACAACAATAGCAATAAAAAAGTATAAAGTAATGTTTAGCATCTTTTATATTTTGGGCTTTTATAAACGATTGCAAAGGTAATTAGCAATTGTGAAATATCTATCTAAAATTAGTAATTACTTTCTGTGTTTATTCATTTCTTTTGCTACAGCCAGAGATTGAGGGTTTTTGGTCTTTTCCAATTCGGAAATAATATTGGTATAATTTTTCTCATCCCTGTTTTGCGACATTTTATTTTTGGCTTGAATTTCTTCTATTTTAATTTCAAATGCTACAATACCTCGGGTTTGCATCATTGTTTTCTGTGATAATTCCGAAACACGAACAGGACATTTGGAATTTTGCTCGTATTTGTCTACCAATTTCGTCAAGGAGTCGATTACGGCATCACCTTCCATGATTTTGATTTTCCCGTAAATATGTACTGCCGAATAATTCCAAGTAGGAACACTTTCATGGTCGTACCAAGACGAAGAAATGTAAGCATGAGCTCCCGTAAATACTGCCAAAACTTGATCATTAGATTCAAAAGCAGTCCATTGTGGGTTTTCTTTTGAAATGTGACCCATCAAAACTTCTTCACCATCTTTATTGATTTCCAGTTCCAATGGAATATGAGTTGCCCATAATTTACCATTGGTTTGATTAATAAGCAATCCAAATGCATTTTCGTTTAGGAATTTTCGAATGGAGTCTTTGTCTTCGTTCTTGAATATATCTGGGTTGTACATTTTTTTTATTTAAGATTTAAGAATTCTGCAATCCGAATTTAAAATCTGTTATCTAAATTATATTCACTTCTGCTTCAATATGAATGCCAAAAGTTTCAAAAACAGTTTTCTGAACGGTTTTGGAAACATCCAAAATTTCCTGTCCCGTTGCGCCTCCGTAATTTACCAAAACCAGTGCCTGATTTTTATGCACTCCTGCATCGCCAAAACGTTTTCCCTTCAAACCAACTTGTTCAATTAGCCATCCAGCGGGAACTTTAACTTCGGTTTCCGAAATGTCAAAAAATTTCATTTCGGGGAATTTTTGGTGAATTGGTTCAAAATCACTTTTCAAGAGTATTGGATTCTTGAAAAAACTACCACTGTTCCCTAATTCGGCAGGGTCGGGTAATTTGCTTTTCCTGATGGCAATCACGGCATTGCTCACGTCTTTTAGGCTGGGAGTTGTGATGTTGTTTTTTGCCAATTCTGCGAGAATGTCACCGTAGGAAGTGTTTATTTTATGATTTTGTTTCGTTAGTTTGAAAACGACAGAAGTTATGATGTATTGATCCTTCACCTCGTTTTTGAAAATGCTTTCCCGATACCCGAAGTTACATTCTTCCTTTGTAAAAGTTCTCATTTCCTGATTTTCGATATGTATTGCATCGCAGGAAACAAAAAAATCTTTGATTTCGGCACCATAGGCACCAATATTTTGTACCGGAGTTGTGCCGACATTGCCGGGAATCAGGGACATGTTTTCGAGGCCTCCAAAGTTTTGATCTATGCACCAAAGTACGAATTGATGCCAATTCTCGCCTGCCTGACTTTCGATCCAAACGAAATCAGCATCTTCCTTTATTATTTTTTTTCCTTTTAAATCGATGTGGATTACCAGAGCTTCGATATCTTTTGTCAAAAGCATGTTGCTGCCTCCGCCAAGAATGAATTTCTTTTGGTTTTTGTTTTGTTCCAAAATTGTTTTCAATTCAGGTACAGTATGAATGGCAATGAACTGTTTTGCTTTGGCTTCAATGCCAAAAGTATTGTAGTTTTTTAAAGAAAAATTATTTAAAATCTCCATAAGGAATTGTAGTTAAGAATGTTTGGCTTTTGGATTATTCGGTGTCTAAAGCTCTGTCTATAAAATTATTGAAAGGTTTTAAAGCGATCATTTTTTCAACAACCATTGGTACAAAATCTTTTTGAGTAACCAGTTTTGAATCAAATTTCTGTGTAGCTGTAAAGCTTTTTAATTTCAAAAATTCAATAGCGGGATCTTCCTTGTCGTAACCTTTCGGAGGATTTTTCAAAGTCGAATTTTCGTCTCTGTTTAAGGTTTCATAAATAGATTTAAATGTTGTTTCGTTCAAAATTTCTGCTAAATCATCGTAGAAAAAGTGAATTTCTTTTCTGATTTTTTGAAGCTGGTCAGGTTGTGGGCAATATAATCCGCCACCAACAAAACAGCTTCCATTTTCTATATGAAGATAATAGCCCGAAGCTTCGGTATGTTTGGCTCCCGAAGATATCCAAATACCCAAGTTGGTCTTGTAAGGTGATTTATCTTTTGCAAAACGAACATCCCGGTTGATTCTAAAAGTACAATCTTTAACTTCCAGCATTTCCAGTGAGGGGTCAAGAGGTTTTAGAGCCTCGAGAAGAGAAGCGATTAACTGATGATAGTCTTTTTTTACAATCTCATAACGTTTTTTATTTTCCAAAAACCATTCACGGTTGTTGTTGGCTTTTAAATCTGCCAAAAATTGTAGAGTGTCTTTTGAGAGCATGGGCTGATTATTGTAATTGGTTTTTTAAATCTTCTTCACTAACGAATCCTGATTGTTGCCATTTTACGGCTTTGTTTTCATATAATACCAAAGTAGGAAGTTCGCTGATTTTCAATTCCTGCATAATGGTTTTGTTTTCGTCTGCATTCAGGCGGATGATAGTTACCTTGTTAGTCATTTCTTTCTGCATTTTTAGGATATAAGGCTCCATTTTTTTGCAGGGAGCACACCAAGGTGCATAAAAACTAACCAATATTTTTTTATCGGATTTTAATAATTCGGTATATTCCTGACTGCAGATGCCTATGATTTTTGTGTCTGGTTTTGCCAGTCCGGCAGCTTCCCATTTGAGCATTCCGCCATCAAGATTATAAACTGAGGTAAAACCCAGTTCAGCAAGTTTTGCAGATGCTTTTGCACTTCTTCCGCCACTTTTACAGTACACAAACACAGGTTTTGTTTTGTCGTATTTGTCTGTTTTTAAAACAAAACTGTTGGCGAGAAAGTCAACATTATCGGAGTTTTCGATATGACCTGTTGCATATTCATCGGGTGTTCGTACGTCCAGAATCTGGGCGTTTGGAGTGTTTTTTATTTTTTCGGAATACGAAGTGACATCAATCGTCTTAACGGTTGTGGATGTTTGTCCCTTGCTGGAGAAAATGATAAAGGATATAATGAATAAATAAAGTTGTTTGATTTTCATTAGAAATGTATGTTATAGAAGTGTAAATTTAAGCAATTTGGAAATATTGAGATGTCTACAAGGTCAAAAAAAGGCCTTGCAGGCTTATGAGTTGTTTTATTTATGTCCAACGGATTAAAATCTGTTGTTACTCTAAATCACAATTTAAAAACCGTATAACTCTGCATTGTCGATTTTACAATCGTTTCCGTGCGTTCCGGATGTGTATCGGATATGAAAAGCTGCCCAAAAGTATCGTTGTTGACCATTTCAATGATTTTGGAAACGCGGGTTTCGTCCAGTTTGTCGAAGATGTCGTCAAAAAGCAGAATGGGTTTTACACCACTTTGTTTTTTTAGGAACTCAAATTGTGCGAGTTTCAAGGCAATCAAAAAAGATTTCTGCTGTCCTTGTGAACCAAATTTCTTGATGGGGTAATTGTCTATTTCAAAAGAGAGATCATCTTTATGGATTCCGATACTTGTGAATTGAAGCATTCGGTCTTTGTTGATGCTTTGTTGTAAAAGCGTCAGTAAATCATTTTCGAATAAATGACTTTCATAAATAATTTGAACAGATTCCTCTGAGCCTGTTATATTGTGATGATGAAAGTTGAAGATAGGAATGAACTCTGCAATGAACGCTTTTCTTTTTTCGAAAATGGATTGACCAAATTCGGTTAACTGTTCATTATATATAGATAAGGTGTCATTGTCATAAGTATGGTTCAAGGCAAAATATTTTAATAGTGCATTGCGTTGACTCATCACTTTTTGGTACTGAATGAGCTGCTGCAGATAGTGTGGATCCAGTTGGGATATCACGCTGTCCATGAATTTTCTGCGGGTTTCGCTTCCTTCGACGATTAAATCCCTGTCGGCAGGCGAAATAATAACTAACGGGATAAGTCCAATATGATCCGAGAATTTCTCGTATGATTTTCCGTTGCGTTTCAGTACTTTTTTTTGACCTTTTTTGAGACTGCAAACAATTTGTTCGGTTCTTTCGTTTTTTTCGAACTCGGCGTCAATCACGAAAAATTCCTCTCCGTGTTTGATGTTTTGTACGGCTAACGGATTGAAATAACTTTTTCCATACGACAAATGATAGATAGCATCCAATACATTGGTTTTTCCGATGCCATTTTTGCCCACAAAACAATTGATTTTGCTGTCAAATTCGAAATTGGCTTCGGAAAAATTTTTGTAATTGAATAACGATATTTTTTTTAAATACATCTGAAGTTCTTGCTGGAATTGTTGGCTTTTGCCTCTTTCTTGAAGGCTGTTCTAAAGAGGGTGCAAATTATTGAAAAATATCGATATAAAGTCAGACTATTTTATGTAACTCAGAAGAAATAGAAGATTTAGTTGTATTAGAAGTTTGTGTTGGTAAAAGTTATTTTCAAATGTTTTATCTCAAAAATTTTCATTTTTATAACTTATGATAGCATTGGCAATTGCTTTTGCAATATTATTTTGTCCATCTTCAGATTCCAATATAGCCGCATCACTTTTGTTGGAAATAAAACCTATTTCTATTAAAACTCCGGGCATCGTTGTGGCATCCAAAACCCATAATGGTTCTTGCTTGATCCCCCTGGATTTTATGGAAACGGATTTAGAAAAGTTATTTTGTATTTTATTCGCCAAATCGATACTGCTACTTAAATTACTTTCTTGCAGGATTTGTAGCCCTATTAACGTTTCCGGTTTGTTTGGATCAAAACCTTTGTAGGTTTTCTGGTAATTGTCTTCTAAAAAGATTACGGAGTTTTCTGCTTTGGAAACTTCTAAATTCATATTTGTCCTGGACATTCCCATTACATAAGTTTCGCTTCCATTTCCTGTTGGTTTTTTATTCGCATTGCAATGTATGGAGACAAATAAGTTGGAATTGGCACGATTGGCAATTTTGGCTCTTTCCCTAAGTTCAATAAAGTCATCGGTTTTTCGGGTATATATCAGGGTAATTTTCGAATTTTGTTCTAATATTTTACCTACTTTCAAGGTAACGGCCAAGGCTATGTCTTTTTCTTTATTACCAAAATAAGAAGCTCCATGATCCTTGTCCCCATGACCGGCGTCTAATGTAACTTTGAAATTATCAGTTTGTCCATAAGTATCAAACATTAACATCATTAATAAGGAGGCGAATGCAATTTTTGTTCGTTTTGATATATTCATCTAAAAAGGTAATTTAAATTACAAATGGGCACTGTTGGATGCAAATTATTGAAAAATATCGAAATAGGTGGTAAGAGAATTTATTTTTTTGGTTTTTTATTTTTGAAGTAGAAATAGTTAAGACTTTAGCCCTTGTTTAGAAATATAATCTGGTTATCATCTCAAGGACGATAATTCGGTTAAAATCTTGTTCAAGAAATAGCAAATAGCCGAAATACACACCGCCTCAGTTCAGGAGAGGGGATGCTCCTATTGTAAGGAGGAACTTACATTGATTGTTGTTACTTATGTTCGCGATAGCTGGGGACTATAAGTTCAAGTTTATCCACAAAAAATTGATTTTGTATATGAATAAGTTTGGGCGCACTAAAATTAGTTGTAATTTGGTCAATCCAATTTTAGTTTTAGTAGTTTTTTTAGTTTATGATGTGTTATTTTCAGTACCAGTATTTTTATCGATATTATAAAATGGCGCTTTGTTGCTTACTGATGGTTCTATCTTTAAGTGTTAAAGCGACAATAGTCCTACCGGACCTTATTTCTGATAATATGGTTCTACAGCAGAATATTCCTATACACATTTGGGGAAGAGCGACAATTGGTGAAAAAGTTACTGTATCATTACTTGCTCAATCTAAAACTGCAGTAACCGATGTGAACGGCAGGTGGCAACTTTGGCTTGATCCTGTTACCAGTAAAACGGTAACAAAAATGACCGTTTCGGGTACTAACTCTATAACTGTAAGTAACATTCTTATTGGGGAAGTTTGGTTTGCATCTGGACAATCCAATATGGAATGGGATGTTAGTCAATCTAATAATGCGGAAGAGGAAATAGCTAATGCAAGTTATCCTGAGATAAGAATATTTGATGCAACAAGGAGTTTCTCGGATACTTTAAAAACAGAAATAAAAGGTAGATGGGTTGTATGTACACCAGAAACAATAAAAAACATAACGGCAGCTGGTTATTTCTTTGCCAGAGGTATTCATAAGCAGTTAAAGGTTCCGATTGGACTAATTGAAGCATCGTGGGGAGCAACTCGTTGTGAGGCTTGGACTCCAGCAGAAGTGCAGAAAGCAGATTCCCGATTGAATTTTTGGCAAACAAAATGGAATAATTATGTGCTCTCACTACCAACTCTGAAAGAGGAGTATAAAAATAAAATGGCGGCTTGGGAAAAGGAAGTTGAAGAAGCGAAAGCTAATGGGAAATCATTACCCCGCCGGCCAGAGGAACCCCAATCTTTAAACAAAACGAAGCCATCCGTTATATATAATGGAGTGGTAGCGCCGATATCTAATTATACCATACGCGGTGTAATCTGGTACCAAGGAGAAAATAACGCATATCAGGGAGAAGCATTTCCTTATCGTTACCTTTTTCCAACAATGATAAAATCTTGGAGAAAGGCATGGAATCAAGGAGACTTCCCTTTTATTTTTGTGCAGCTTTCAACACTTGATAAACACCCTTATTGGCCTGTATTGAGGGAATCGCAAACAGAGGCATTGAAATTGCCAAATACCGGTATGGCTGTGACCTATGACATTGGAGACCCTACTAATGCGCATTATAAAAACAAACAAGATGTTGGTCGCCGATTGGAACTGATTGCTCGGAAGTTAGTTTACGGCGAGAATATTGAAGCATCCGGGCCTGTATTTCAGCAGTTAAAAATACAAGGGAACTCTATTCGAATTTGGTTTGATCACAATAAAGGCTTAAAGCCTTCAACTGGTTCTGTATTAACTGGTTTTGAGATAGCGGGAAAAGATGGAAAACTTTATCCTGCTACAGCTTTAGTAGAAGGAGAAACCATTGTACTCACGAATCCAGCTGTGACAAAACCTTTGATTGCCCGTTATGCTTTCAAAGATGCTATTGTTGCCAATCTTGTCAATCAGAGTGGATTACCAGCCCTGCCTTTCCGGACAGATATAAAAGATGGTTTGTAAAGTTTTAACTTTTGACCAATATATCGTTATACAGACAGCACTCAGTGTGGGAGATACTAAAGATAAAATTATAGTTAGATAGGTTTAAGAAGATTTATACGATATTCAAGTCAGCTTTTTTGTAAATTTTATCAGCAATAAGTATAAAGTTTTGTTTTTTATTTTGATGCTTAATATGGTAAAATATATTTATGTATAACGTGTGTGTGTTTATGTAACAAATATTGAGACTAACTTCCCTCTGAAACAGAAGAATGGAATTTGTGTTTTGTATTTTGTTTTTTAAGCAGAACATTTGGGATTTTATTCCAATTATATTGTGATTTGGTCTGAAAATTTCTGGTGTAATGCCAGTCATAGGTATGAAAATAGCCTGTTTTTTATTATACTATTTTGAAAACATAATGGGTATTAATTTTATCTTAACTCGTTATTTTTAAACTTAGAAAAGTTGGGTAAGTAGGAGATGGTATTGAGGTAAAATTCAAGGCTTAAAAATAAACTTTAAAAATTTAATATAATTTCAAAATTTTTTACGTGCATTAGAATAAAAATTTTATTTTTGCCGTTCACATAAATTAAATTTATAAATGGCTACTTACAATAAAAGAGGATATAAAGCACCAAAAGAAAAGGAAGTAAAAGATGATGCAATTGAAAATGTAACGATTGACGAAAAAGACAGTGCTACGGCTGAAGTTTTTTCGAAATTAGACGAAACGGCTTCTAGAACAGAGGACTGGGTTGCTAAGAATCAAAAAATTATAATTGGTATTGTTGGTGCTATTACATTGGTAACAGTTGGTTATTTTGCCTATCAAAAATTTATTGCTAATCCAAAAGAAGACGATGCTGCTAACGAAATGTTTGTAGCTCAATCTAATTTTGAGCAGGCGACTAATGGTGTGGCAAGTGATTCATTATATAAGTTGGCGTTGAATGGCTCTGAAGGAAAATTCGGTTTTGTAAAAATCGCTGACGAATATTCTGGAACTGCTGCAGGGAATTTAGCAAACTATTATGCGGGTATTGCTTACTTGAATACAGGCAAGTATGATGAAGCAATTACTTATTTAGGTAAATTCAGTTCTACTGATGTAATGTTGAGCGCTTTGGCAAAAGGTGCTATTGGAGATGCTTACTCTCAAAAAAAACAACCAAAAGAAGCTTTGGAAAATTATATTAAAGCAGCTGAATCTAACAAAAATGATTTTACAACGCCTCGTTTTTTGATGAAAGCCGGTAAAGTTGCTTTAGCTCTTGGTAACAAAGAAGATGCTTTGAAATATTTCACAGACATTAAGGATAATTACGAAAACTCTCCTGAAGCTGCTACAGTGGACGGTTTGATTGGTTTGGCACAGTAATATAGACGGCAGTTTTCAGATAGCAGTACTTTCTGCAATCTTAAATCTGCAATCTGCAATCTTAAATAATATGGCTACCGAAAATAAAAATTTATCTGATTACGATAAAAACTCAATCCCAAATGCGAAAGATTTTCGCTTTGGGATTGTTGTTTCTGAATGGAATGATACCATAACCGAAGGACTTTACAATGGAGCAATTGCAGCTTTGTTGGACAATGAAGTTCCTCCTCATCACGTTATTCGCTGGAATGTTCCTGGGAGTTTTGAGCTAATTTATGGTTCCAAAAAAATGTTGCAGACTCAAAACGTTGATGCTGTGATAGCCATTGGATGCGTGATCCAAGGACAAACCAAGCATTTCGATTTTGTGTGCGAAGGTGTAACGCAGGGAATTAAGGATTTGAATGTTCAAACTGACATTCCTGTTATCTTTTGTGTTTTGACAGATGATAATATGCAGCAATCTATCGATAGAAGTGGAGGAATTCACGGAAATAAAGGTACTGAGGCAGCTATAGCAGCTATCAAAATGGCTTATATTCGTCAGCAGGCTTCATTGACACATCAAATTGATAGTCAACATTTATTATCTACGGGTGCTTTGCGAATTGGAAACGAACCTTTGCAGATAGAAGAATAAACAAAGCAATTACGGATTATGAATTAAGAATTACGAATTGGTTGTTATCAATAAAATAAAACCTATACTGTTCGATGAATGGTATAGGTTTTTTAGTTGTGTTTGCAGGTAAAAATATTGATTATGCTCTACTGATATAGTCCACGGTTTCAACCGTGGGTTGTTTTGTAGATAGTTTCTATGTCAGTGTTTCCAACGGTTTCAACCGTTGGTTATGGTTGGATTGATGGTAGAATAAAAAGAAGTCAGATTAGATTTAATCTGTGATAATTTGTGGAATTTGTCGTTATTTTTTAAATTAGGTTGTTTTTTATCGTTGCAAATCAGTTAAATCCGTTTAAGCTGTAAGCCCAATTTTTATGGTTTTTTTATGGCTTACAAACTGTCAAAACACAATAGAAATTCCTTAAATTTGTCCTTCTTGGTTTGAAAACTTTAAACCTTAAACTTTAAACTATTTTTTCTTAATGTCGAGTATAATTCAATTGCTTCCTGATCATGTTGCCAATCAAATTGCCGCTGGTGAAGTAGTGCAAAGACCTGCTTCAGTAGTGAAAGAACTATTGGAAAATGCAGTTGATGCCAAAGCAACCGATATTAAATTGATTATCAAGGATGCTGGGAAATCATTGGTTCAGGTAATTGATAATGGGTCGGGAATGAATGTAACCGATGCCCGTTTGTGTTTTGAACGCCACGCAACTTCCAAGATCCGACAAGCCGAAGATTTATTTTCGTTGCATACCAAAGGCTTTCGTGGTGAGGCATTGGCCTCTATAGCAGCAATCGCTCATATGGAGATGAAAACAAAATTGGAGCAGGAAGAACTAGGAACGCATATTGTTATTGAGGGAAGCAAGTTCATGTCTCAAGATGTGGCAGTTTTGCCCAAAGGAACTTCGTTTGCTGTCAAAAACTTGTTTTTTAATATTCCGGCTCGACGTAATTTCCTGAAATCCGATACGGTGGAATACCGTCATATCATTGATGAATTTCAGCGCGTGGCTTTGGCTCACCCAAAAATTCATTTTACATTTTATCATAATGGCAATGACATGTATAATTTGCCACCATCTAGTTTAAGGCAACGTATTGTGAATTTTTTTGGCGGGAAAACCAATGAAAAACTAGTTCCTGTTGTAGAGGATACCGAAATGATGAGCATTGAGGGTTTTGTTTGCAAACCTGAATTTGCCAAAAAAAGCAGAGGAGAACAGTTTTTCTTTGTTAATGATCGATTTATAAAAAGTCCCTATTTGCATCATGCGGTTATGGCTGCTTATGAAGGAATTTTGAAAGATGGTTCGCAACCAAGTTATTATTTGTATTTAACAGTTCCGCCGAATACTATCGATATTAACATACATCCTACTAAAACTGAAATAAAGTTTGATAATGAAAGTGCGATGTATGCTATTTTAAGAGCATCCATAAAGCATAGTTTGGGACAGTTCAATGTTGCACCTGTTTTGGATTTTGAAAGAGATGCCAATTTAGACACTCCTTATCATTATAAAAATCTGGATGCTGAAGTTCCAACGATTCAAGTCAATACTAATTTCAATCCTTTTGCCGAAGAAAAACCAAGTAAGAGCTTTTCTTCAACAGGTTATAAAAGAGTGGAACCTACTGCTACATGGGAGAGTTTGTATGTGGATGTAAAACACGATACAAGTTTAGTTTCCGGTGGTAATGAATTTACTTCGGGCAATAACGATTATTCTTTTGAAAACAATGAGTTTGCTTTTGAAAATGAAGAGGTAACCTCGTCCTTGTTTAATGATGAAGAAGTGGAGCAGACTGTTCAGAGAACCTATCAAATTCACAAGAAATATATTGTTTCTCCGATCAAGTCTGGAATGGTAATTGTCGATCAAAGCAGGGCGCACCAACGTGTTTTGTATGAACAATTTTTAATGAACATGACAGTACAGCACGCTTCTAGTCAGCAGTTATTGTTTCCTATTAATTTGTTTTATTCGGCAAGCGAAATGGAACTTATTGCCGAATTGCAGCAATCTTTGGTGAACACAGGCTTTGTTTTTGAAGAATCGAATCCCGACCATATAGTGATTTCGGGCATTCCGGTTAATATTACCGAGAGTGAAGTCGCCATGGTTTTGGATCAACTGATAAGCGATTTGCATAATGGAATTCCAGAGAATAGTTTCAGTCAAAACGATACGATTGCCAAATCAATGGCAAAAAGCTTAGCAGTAAAAACAGGCGCCTATTTAACCGAAAAAGAGCAGGAAAATTTAGTTAACGGTCTTTTTGCCTGTAAAGACCCTAATGTATCTCCATTTCAAAAACCGACTTTCATCACCATGCGTGTGGAAGATTTAGATAAAAAGTTTGCCATATGATGAATATCACACCAGTTGTAAAACAACTATTAATTATTAATATTATCTTTTTTATTGGTTCCCAAATGGTGCCAATATCATATGATCTTTTCGCTCTTTATTATCCCGAAAGCGATAGTTTCAAAGTTTGGCAGTTCATTACCCATATGTTTATGCATGCACCATTTCCAAATGTTGCACATATTTTATTTAATATGTTTGCACTTTATTCTTTTGGTAGTGCCTTGGAACACTTTTGGGGCGGCAGAAAATTTATTTTCTTTTATATTTCTTGTGGATTAGGCGCGGCTTTGCTTCACACGGGTGTGAATTACTTGGAAATTCATTCTTTATTATCAGAAGTTTCAAGTTTGAATTTAACAAATTCAGAAATACATCAATTGTTAAATGCAGATTACAGTATGTTATTTGATGCCAATGGTAAAATGCTGCCAGGTGAGATAAATACAATATTGGAAAGAGTGCACTGTACCCAAGAGCAATTTAATACTATTGCAAAGGCATCAATACTTTCAAAAGGTGTTGTTGTTGGAGCATCGGGTGCTATTTATGGCTTATTGGTTGCTTTTGCCTTTATGTTTCCTAATGCCGAATTGGCTTTAATGTTTATTCCGATTCCAATCAAGGCCAAATATTTTGTACCGGGAATATTGGCAATTGATTTGTTCTTAGGATTTAAGGGGCAATCTATTTTTGGAGCAGGAAGCACGGGAATAGCTCATTTTGCACATATTGGTGGGGCTTTAACAGGTTATTTGATGATGTGGTATTGGAAGAAAAATCAGTTTAACAAAAATCGTTGGAATTGATTTTAAAAAGAAGGTTTTTATAATTGAATCCAGATTTTAATCAAAAATACTAAGAGCATGAATATTTTAGACGATTTGAAAATGCAATATAGATTAGGCGGCATCGCCATGAAAATGATCTATTGGAATATTGGCTGTTTTTTGGTTTCGCTGGTTTTTTTCTATCAGTTTGGCACAGGAGAATTTCAATTTCCCAATTGGATTGCCTTATCGTCAGAGCCATCTGTTTTTGTGCCAAAGCCTTGGACTTTTTTAACGTATGCTTTTCTTCATGATGGTCCTTTACATTTAATTTTTAATATGATAGTGCTGAATTTTGCCAGCTACTTGTTTTTAACTTTTTTCTCAGCCAAACAGTATTTAGGGCTTTATATCTTAAGTGCCATTTTTGCAGGATTAATTTTTGTTTTAGGTTTTAATTTGTTGCATTTAAGTGGGCCGATAGTAGGTGCATCGGCGGCAATAATGGCCATTTTGGTAGCTGCTACAACATATAATCCTTTGATGAATGTAAGATTGTTATTGATTGGAAATGTCAAATTATGGCATGTTACGGCAGTAATTATTATATTGGATTTAATGCAGTTTCGTTTGGGGAATTCAGGAGGGCATATTTCACATTTGGCGGGAGCTTTTTTTGGCTTTATGTATGTAAAATTGCTTCAAAATGGAACAGATTTGAGTAAGATAGTAAGTAGTATTCTAGATTTCTTTACTAATCTTTTTAAAAAGCCATCGACACCTTTCAAAAAAGTACATAAAAATTATAAAAAGCCAATCGAAAAACCAACTTCGAAAATAGTGGTGAAAGATAAAAAACAGCAACAAATTGATGAGATTTTAGATAAAATCAGTCAGTCTGGATATGATAGTTTGAACCAAGAAGAAAAAGAATTTTTGTTTCAAGCTGGAAAATAGCTTATTTTTATATCAATATTGAAGTGTAAATCGAGAACTTTTAACTGTAAAAAGTTCAAAATACATTAAAAAATGAAGAACCTTTCATGGTTTAATAAAGGAATGTATCTTTTGAATTTAGTACTTATAGTGCTGACATTCATTGCTTACCTACTCCCTTTTTTGGCGCCAAAAATCTTTCCGTTTTTATCGGTATTAACCTTATTCATGCCATTGTTTTTTTTAGCCAATGGATTGTTTTTTTTATACTGGGCGATGCAGTTAAAAAAGCGCATGATTTTGTCGGGGCTGGTTCTTTTAATTGGAATTACCTTTTTTAATAAGTTTTATAAGTTTTCGGCCAAGAGTTTTCAGGAAAGTGATAAGGATTTTACGGTTATGAGTTATAACGTAAGATTGTTTAACGTATTTAAATGGCTAGATCGTGACGATATTCCAGATACGATCTTGGAATTTATCAATAACGAGAATCCGGATATATTATGTATTCAAGAATTTTCAAATTCAGCTGATATTGACCTAAAAGTATATCCTTATAAATATGTTTTGATGGAAGGAGAACAAATTAAAACAGGTCAGGCAATATTTTCCAAATTTCCCATTATTGATCAGGGACATATAGTATTTCCGCATTCAAACAATAATGTTGTTTATGCTGATATTAAGAAAGGAAAAGATATTATTAGGGTGTACAATATGCATTTACAGTCCATAAAAATTTCACCGGAAGTAGGCGAGATTTCTGAAAATATTGATGTAATCGATCAACAAAAATCCAAGTTCCTTTATAGCCGAATAAGTAAGGCTTTTAAGCAACAGCAAGAGCAGGGCGCTATTTTTAAGGAACATGAAAAAGATTGCAAGTATCCTATTATAATATGCGGAGATATGAATAATAGCGCTTTTTCATATGTTTACCGCAGTATAAAAGGAAAATTGAAAGACAGTTTTGAAGAGGCAGGCAAGGGTTTTGGAGCTACTTATAAATTTAAATACTATCCAGCCAGAATAGATTATATTTTTGCCGATGAAAGTATGGAAGTGAAGCAATTCGAAAGCTTTTCAGAATTTCAAAACTCAGACCATTTTCCTATTATGGCGAAATTGTCTATGGAATAGTTTTAAACTAAATTGTTTTTCTTAGAAACGAAGGCTTTGAAAACTGAAAATTTATGGTTTAAGCACTTGGCTTTTTAGATAATCCATGGCAAATTTTCCCTCATTAAATAACAAGTCAAGAACACTCAAATTGTTCAAAAATCCATGTTTATCACCAAAAACCTGAGGATAGGGTTCGAAAACGGAATGGTCTTTTTTGCCATTTGCCAAATAGCGGAAATCAACAAATTGTTGATTGTCAATTTTATGAAAATATTCGGTTGTGGTATCAAACTGTAATTTCATTCTTAAGCATTTGCATACAATATCAAAGGCTTCCAGATTAAGATCCATTAAGAAAGTGTGTTTCTTTTGAAAAATAGGCAATAAGTCATCCTCAAAATATTCAAAGAAAGGAGAGCTTCTGTAAGCAGCTTCAAGTGATTTGAAATGTTGTTTTTGCCAATCAAATTCCTGTTCAATTTTAATTTCTTTTGTCTTTTGGTGGCTTAAATTGGAATGTTTTATAGGGATATTCAATAGCTGAATTCCATTTGGGCTATAAATATAAGTCCTGTTGCGATTGGTTTGTTTTTGGAAATTGTCCTCCATTTCAAACGTAAGACTATCACATTGTGCTATAGCAACAAAGTGACTTATGGATGGAAAATAAGAGGGATGTATTAGAATATCCATTTGATTAAAAGTTTAAGGTTTAAAAGTTTAAAGGTTTAAAGTTTCAAGATAAGATAGCCTTGACAATCTTACACTCTTAAACTTTAAACCTTAAACAGAAAACTTTTTAAATATTTTTTTTCGCTTTTCTTTTGTTCCAAAAATACTCCCCTACAAAAAAGGCAGCAAGTGCAATCAAGAAAAATTTGAAGTAGGATTGCGGTTGCCCTTCTCCGCTTACGGTTGTAAAGACTCGGTTCCAACGAATTTTGTTAAGCCCTTTTCCATTAGTGTCCCAGCTCAGCCAAATAAAAATTGGTTTTCCTACGATGTGATTTTCAGGAACATAGCCCCAGTAGCGACTGTCTTCAGAGTTATGGCGATTATCTCCCATCATCCAATAATAATTCTGATCAAAAGTATAAGTAGTGGCTACTTTGCCATTAATTAAAATTTCGTTACCATTCACTTTGAGATCGTTTTTCTCATAGTCGGTGATAATGGTTTTGTAAAAAGGCAATGTTTGTAAATTTAAGGCAACAGTTTTTCCTTTTTGAGGAATATAAATTGGACCATAATTATCACGGTTCCATTCTTTATTATGTGGAAAAACACCATATTGACCAGTTTCAGGTGTATGGGAAACATTACGAAAAACAGCGAGTATTCCAGGAACGTTTTTTAATCTTTCAGCATTTTCTAATGTTAATGCAGCTATTCCAATAGTGTCTTTTTGCGCACTTACATAATTTATGCCATCAGTCACATTCATGTCTTTAAGAAGATATTCAAAATCAATTTGAATTTTTGTATCCCAAACTATCTTGTAAGAAAATTGAGGTTTGGCTCGTTCTGGCAAAATTAACTCTTTCCCGTTGATGTAAACCAATCCATCTTTTATCGATAAACTGTCGCCGGGAACACCAACACAACGTTTTACGTAATTTGATTTTTTGTCAATTGGTTTGTCAACTCTTAGACCGGAATTGTCCCTAAACTTGTATACTGTATCGGCAGGCCAGTTAAATACAACAATATCGGTGCGTTCAATGGTTTGAAAACCGGGAAGTCTTAGATAAGGCAATTGCGGCCAATTCAAATACGATTTTCGTTTGGTCATTGGTATGGTATCATGAACCATAGGCATCGCCACTGTAGTCATTGGGACTCTAGCTCCGTAATTCATTTTGCTTACAAACAGGAAGTCTCCAACCAATAATGATTTTTCCAATGAAGAGGTCGGGATAGTATAAGGCTGAATAAAGTATGTATGTACAATTGTCGCTACAATAATTGCAAAAAGCAATGAACTAATTGTATCAGCTGCCTTGTGTTCCGGATTTAGGTTTCTTTCCGGTTCGTAGGTCAAAGATTGTGTGTAATTCAGATAAAAAATATAGAATCCTAAAGTCGCAATTACAAGTAAGGTATCTGTAGTTGATTTTTTGCCAAAACTACGAATGGTCTCAACCCAAATTACAGGAAACATAATCAAATTAATGATTGGGATAAAAAGTAAAAGAGTCCACCAAGTTGGTCTGCCAATTATTTTCATTAGCACAATGGCGTTGTAAACTGGAATTGCAGCTTCCCAACGTTTTCTCCCAGCACTTTCGTATAATTTCCATGTTCCCAGGAAATGAATAACCTGAACGGCCAAGATGAATATAAACCAATGAAATAGTGTCATAATTTGAAAATTTGAGGTTAAAATTAAAATTAGGATTGAGATCCAAGTTCTAATTTATTGTATTTTGGATTGTTATTAAGAATTTAAATTCAATACATCTTTCATGGTAAATACGCCTTGTTTTCCAGCTAACCACTCGGCAGCGATAACAGCACCTAAGGCAAAACCTTCACGATTATGGGCAGTATGTTTTATTTCGATAGAATCCACATCTGAATTGTAAGTAACGGTATGAGTCCCAGGAACTGTTCCAACCCTTACGGCTTCTATATGGATTTCATTTTCTTTTGGATTTTCTAATGTCCAATTGGAGTAATTGCTATTTTCAATAATACCTTTTGCTAATGAAATAGCTGTTCCGCTTGGTGCATCTAGTTTTTGATCATGGTGAATCTCTTCCATGTCTACTTTGTAATGGTCGAACGGAGCCATTATTTTTGCTAAATATTCGTTGAATTCAAAGAATAGATTAACACCAAGGCTAAAATTGGAGCTTGATATAAAACCACCATTTTTTTCAGCACAAAGCGCAATCATTTCGTCATAATACTCTAACCATCCAGTTGTTCCCGAAACTACTGGAACATTGGCGTGAAAACAACTGGAAATATTGCTTACTGCAGCAGTTGGTACGCTAAAATCGATAGCAACATCGGCAGTCGAAAGTCCATCATAAGTATTGAATTCATCTTTCTTTAAAACAATTTCATGTCCTCTCTCCAAAGCAATTCTTTCGATTACTTGTCCCATTTTTCCGTATCCTAAAAGCGCAATTTTCATTATGTATTATTTTGTTAATTTAATAAAGTCGAATGATTTTCGAAATCTAAAAACGATAATTAAGTGTTAGTCCCAAATTTGATTTTAATGTTACAGCATCTGGAGTTATTTCTGGTCTTATTGACAAACTTTGATTAACGTTGAATTGTCTTAATGCCGCATGAACGTTGGCATCTATTATGTTGAGGACATAAAAGCCAAGTACAAAAAAACCTGATAAGGATGCATTTCTTTGATAAAATTCCTGTGCAGAAATTAATTGTGTATCTGAAAGATAGTTGTAATTAGGATCGGGATTGCCGGATAAACGACTTTTGTAGGCGTCTCTATATTCGTTGTATTTTTTTTTGCTGTCGGCATAAAAATATAAACTGGTTCCAATTGCTCCATAAACTATTGGTAATTTCCAGTAGGCTTTATTATAGACCTGACCTAATCCTGGTAAAATAGCCGAATAAAATGCGGCTTTTGCTGGGGTCAATGGATCTATTTCTACTAGTTTTAAAGTATCCTTTGTTAGTAAAATAGTTTCTTTTTTTGTTTGCGCAAAAATAGTTGCGTTTCCAAAAAGAAAAAACAATAGTCCTATGAATATGATTTTATTCACTATCCTTCTATTAATTTTATAATTCTATTGAAATCTTCTTCAGAATGAAAAGGAATGGTAATTTTCCCTTTTCCATTTCCAGCCACTTTTACATCTATTTTTGTTCCAAAATATTTATTAAAAGTACTAACATCTTCATCGTTTATTTCAAAAGAAGAAGTTTTTGCAGGTATCGCCGGCTTTGGTTTCAAGCTTTCATGATAGTTTTTTACCAAAGTTTCTGTCTCCCTCACGGATAGATTTTGGCTAACTATTTTTTGATAAATATCGGTTTGAACGTCGTGATCTTCTATGTTGATAATGGCACGACCGTGTCCCATACTGATAAAACCATCGCGTATTCCGGTTTGGATAATTGGGTCAAGTTTTAAAAGTCTTAAATAATTGGCAATAGTAGAACGTTTTTTACCAACTCTTTCGCTCATTTGCTCTTGAGTCAATTGAATTTCGTCAATCAATCTTTGGTAAGAAAGGGCAATCTCAATTGGATCCAAGTCATGACGTTGAATGTTTTCAACCAAGGCCATTACCAGGGATTCATTGTCGTTTGCAATACGGATGTATGCGGGAACACTGGTAAGTCCAATTAATGCAGAAGCGCGTAAACGACGTTCTCCAGAAATTAATTGGTATTTGTTAAAGTCTAATTTACGAACAGTAATAGGTTGTATAACCCCTAATTCCTTGATGGAAGTGGCTAATTCGCGCAATGATTCTTCGTTGAAATTACTTCGGGGCTGAAACGGATTTATTTCTATAGCATCAATTTCAAGCTCTATAATATTCCCTACTACTTTATCTGCATTTTTATCTTCAACCGATTGAATATCGTTTTCAGGATCTTTTAATAATGCAGATAAACCTCTACCTAAGGCTTGTTTTTTTATTGCTTTTGACATACAGCTATTTACTATTTTTCTTTATAATTTCTTGGGCCAAATTAATGTAATTAACAGCTCCTTTGCTTGTAGCATCATAGTTGATAATGCTTTCTCCAAAACTTGGTGCTTCGCTCAATTTTACATTTCTTTGAATCACGGTTTCAAAAACCATGTCGTTAAAATGTTTTTGAACCTCTTCTACCACCTGATTAGATAAACGTAATCTGGAATCAAACATGGTCAATAGCAATCCTTCAATATCCAAATCTGGATTGTGAATTTTTTGAATACTTTTTATGGTATTCAATAACTTGCCCAAACCTTCCAATGCAAAGTACTCGCATTGAATTGGAATAACGACAGAATCAGCTGCTGTTAAAGCGTTTAAGGTTAGTAAACCAAGAGATGGCGCGCAGTCAATCAAGATATAATCATACTGATCTTTCACACTTTCCAATGCTTTTTTCAGCATGTATTCTCTGTTTTCTTTGTCGACCAGTTCTATTTCGATTGCAACAAGGTCAATATGTGCAGGAATTACATCAACATTTGGAGACGAACATTTAATTACTGCCTCCAATGGAGTGTGACTATGTTCCAGAATTTGATAAGTTCCTATTTCAACTGTTTCAACATCAATACCTAGACCTGATGTGGCATTTGCTTGAGGATCAGCATCTATTAGTAATACTTTTTTTTCTAATACACCAAGTGAAGCAGCTAAGTTTATAGAAGTTGTTGTTTTCCCAACTCCACCTTTCTGATTCGCAATCGCTATGATTTTACCCATTTATTTTCTAAATTTTGAACGGTAAAAATACAATTATTTATGGGTTTTGAAAATCTATTTTGTTAACAAAAACAAATAGTTTTCACAGTTCTTGATTTATTGTGGTAAAGCTGAGCTTTTTTGCTTTCTTCGCAAATTTCAATAAAAAAAGAGAACAGTGTATATTGTTCTCTTTTGTATCAAATTGGATAGTAATCTGAGTTTGTTTTTTTGGAGCGGAAAAATTAGGCATTTTCAGTAAGCATTGATCCCGCTTTTCGCTACAATCTTGTTTCCCGAACCACGGGCAACAAGGATTTTCACTTCAATCGGGGCTAAAGAGCCAAGATTAGGATTTTCGAAAATCACAAAATTCAAAAAAACCAATAACCAACTCCATATCCATGCCATAGCCCAAGGTTGAAACTTGGGGTAACGGATTGTTTTAACCTAACGCATCTCCAAGGTTGAAACCTTGGGCTATGCTAACTCTTTTTCTTGGCCTTAATCATCATTTCCAATTGATCCCAAAGTTCTTCGGGAATGGCTTCCAGTAAGTTAAATTGTCCTGCGCCCTTTAGCCATTCGCCTCCATCAATAACAATTACTTCACCATTTACGTAAGCAGAAAAGTCCGAAACCAAATAAGCGGCCAAATTGGCCAATTCCTGATGATCGCCCACTCTTTTTAATGGAACTTTTTTGGACATATCAAATTTTTCGGCCAGGTCTCCTGGCAATAACCGATCCCAGGCACCTTTGGTAGGAAATGGTCCCGGAGCTATTGCATTGGTGCGAATACCATATTTTGCCCATTCCACGGCAAGGCTTCGGGTCATGGCAAGAACTCCGGCTTTTGCAGTCGCGCTCGGAACCACATAGGCCGAACCTGTCCAAGCATAGGTAGTAACAATATTCAAAACAGTCGCCGAAGTTTGTTTGGTGTCAATCCAATGTTTTCCAAAAGCAAGCGTACAGTTTTTGGTTCCCTTTAAAACAATATCGATTACGGTATCAAAAGCATTAGCCGATAAACGTTCGGTTGGAGAGATGAAATTCCCAGCGGCATTGTTCAATAATACATCAACTTTGCCGAAAGTTTTCAATACTTCCTGCAACATATTTTCGACTTCTTCATAATGACGGACATCACATTGCAAAGGCAGACAAGTTCCACCTGTCTCGGTTTCTAATTCATGGGATGTGTTTTTTAGTTTTTCCAAATCTCTGGAGGTGATGGCTACTTTTGCTCCTAATTCCAAGAAATATTTGGTCATTGCCTTACCTAAGCCACTTCCGCCACCAGTAACTACTATGACTTTGCCTTGTAAGGCATCGTCTCTTAACATTTTATCGGTATAACTCATGTTTTATGTTTTTTTGATTGTAAATGTATTAAAAATAAAATAGTATGCATGCATAATTGTTTTGTTGAGTTGGCTAGTTTCCAAGTTTCTGAAAAAATGAGATTCTAAAAAATATCAGAATCTTAGAATCTATACCGTTTCCAATCTTTTTACTGCTTCCGCTAAAGTGTCATTGTCTTTGGCAAAACAAAAGCGAATTAATTTCAAATCTTTTCCATCGGCATAGAAATTCGAGATTGGAATTGCCGCAACACCATAATCGGTTATTAATCGTTTGCAGAAATCCACGTCATTTTCATCTGAAATATTGGCGTAGGATACCACTTGGAAATAAGTTCCTTCGCAAGGCATCAATTCGAATCGGGTGTTTTTTAATAATGATCTGAAATAATCTCTTTTTTTCTGATAGAACGAACAGATTTCGTTTATATCCACAATATCTAAATACTCTGAAACGGCCACTTGACAAATACTATTGACGCTGAAAACCAAAAACTGATGCACTTTTTTGATTTCTTTCATCAAGTAATCAGGAGCTACCAGATAGCCTATTTTCCAGCCCGTAACATGAAATGATTTTCCGAAAGAGGAAACCGTGATACAACGGTCGAGCAATTTTGTTCGGGTGTGAGTTGAAATGTGCTTTTGTTCAAAAGTGATATGTTCATAAACTTCATCAGAAAGTAATAAAACATTGGGATGTTTTTCCAGAAGCATTTCGAGGTTTTCCAAGTCGGATTCGTTTAGAATTTTACCCGTTGGATTATGTGGATTATTGATGATAATCATTTTGGTTTTCTCTGAAAAAGCACCAGAAATTCTGTTCCAATCTGATGTATAGTCATCATTGAGTGCAACACGAATCGGTTTTGCTTGGCTTAACAAGATTGGCGCTTCATAACAATCATAGCTTGGATCAAGAATAATTACTTCGTCATCTGGTTTTAGTAATGCCAGCAATGCGGTAAAAATTGCTTGAGTGGCGCCTGTAGTAACAAGTATTCCGGTTTCGGTTATATCACGTTGATAAGATGATTTTATTAATCGTATAATTTTGACTACTAATGGCGGATAGCCAGTCATAGGCGTGTATTGGTGAACATCTTCCTGTGCGAGTCGAGAAACTATTTTGGTTAATCTCTCGTCAACAGGGAAGTTTGGGAATCCTTGTGAAAGATTTATTGCATTGTGTTCTGAAGCCATTTTTGACATTACGGTAAAAATGCTAGTCGTCACATTTGGTAATTTGCTCATGTAATAGATGAATTTATTCAGTTGTATAAAAGTAGTTTTTTAAAACTATATTATACTAATGTCAATTCGTCTTATTGATTTGTTAACTGTGTTTTCTAAAATTTGTTAAGTGAAAAATATTCGAATTTAGTTTTGGGATGCATTCAGAAGAGTTATGTTGAAATATTTATTTTGTTACTAATTCTTTTTTCAGCTTTTCAACATAGGAAGCAAAACGCTTGTCTTTGTCAATTTGTGTTTTGGCTATCCACTGGTTGAATTTATCTATTTTCTTTTGACGATAATATTCTCCCAAAATATTGAAGGCGTTTTCGGCATTATAAGTTTTGTCGGTGACCTCTTTTTCTATCTTGTCATAGGTGGCTATGGCATCATCAAGTTGTTTGTTATGTATTTGGGAATAAAGTAATTCTTTATAATTATAGGCGTTGTTTGGTTCCAGTTTGATAGCTGTTTTTAGTATATCGATAGCGTTTTGATATTGATTAAGGCAATTGTATGAAAAGGCTATTTCGACTCTAAGACCTTTATAGTCAGGATTTATTTTTTCTGCTTTTTTCAGAAATTCCAATGCTTTGGTACATTCTCCCCACGCATTGTATGTAAATCCCCATCTGTATAATCGGTTAATGGAGTTTTCATTTTCCTTGTAAATTTTAAGCCAATCTGGAAATTTGGAAACTTGCAGTTCGGTAAAATGAGATTCAGGGATAATTGCCACTAAGGTGTTGTTGGGTTCTAATCGGTATTTCATGGAGCTTTCATTTCCTTTTTTTTTGACAATAAATTTTCCGCCATTGTCTATTTTGAAAGAACCGGCAAAATCGAAAGTTAATCCTGCCTCCGTATCCAGATATATAAAACCAAAACTGTATGAACCAAGGGAATCAGCCGGAAAAGCGACCCATTTATCATCGCTTTGAATAAATTTTGAATTGAAATTTAGTTTGTCTTGGGCAACACAACAAATAGCTGTAAGAAAGGTAATGGTCAAAAGAATGTTTTTCATGTATGTGTGGTTTTAAAAAAGCAGGTAAGGTTAGTTTATATGTTTGTAATCAGTTCTGTATGAATTTTTGATTATTTTATTCTTTCGGCAATAAAATTTTCGGCAATTACATAGGGTTGGAAAAAATTAAAATCATTAGGACTTATATCTTTGTTACCAAATATCAAAAGTTTAGCATCTGATTTGTATGAGTAGGCTTTATCTTCCTCTTTGATTTTAAAAGAGAGACCATGTTTTTCACAGATTGATTTTATTGGATTCTTTAATGATTCAGGAATCGCTATTGTTCTTTGTAAATTTTTTTCAAATCGTTCTGTGCAGTTCCAAAAATACTGGCTGAATGTTATCCAATTTCCAGTTAGTTGTTCCAATTCATTACTCATTTCTCCGATAAATTCGTTTATGTTTTTTGGCTTTCCAGTTATTTCACAATGTAATTGATTTTCTTGATGGATCAAAAGTAATGGATGCTTATCCAGAAGTTCCATTTTTACATTTGGTAAGAGGTTATCATTAAAAAATCGATTGAATGATTTTGTTTTGATACAGGTTATTTTCCATTCTTGATATTCTACAATTTTATCATAACTTGACTGATTTATGGAAAATATAAATTCTAGAGTGTTATCTGATGTTTTGAAATTATATGATTCCAGTTTTAAATTGCAGTCTTGGTAAAACTCTTTGGTGTTTGTTGTTTTAATAAGGTTCTGTATCATGTATTTGAGTTATATTTAATGTAAAAAAGAAGAAAATGTTTATTTCGTTAGATATTCAAAAATAGGAAAAATTGTATTATATATAGTAAATGATAAATTGTTTTTCAGGGATTTTTGATTGTTTCTTCGGAAAAATAAAAGTTGTGGTTTGTGGTAATTTTTCTTGCGGATTCGCGTGAGTGATAGTAGCTAGCTACCGTAGTAGCGCGGATAGCACGACAGCATAAAAGAAATGGGCCGGCTCACCGTTGCGATGAGTTGGCCCATTTTTTTTATGGTGGCACGCCCAGAATATTTTTTTACATTTCCCTTGTTTTAATTCTTGAGGTTTTGAATACTAATTCATCTTTTCCAAATCCTGTTTGAATTTTTCGACATAAGGTTTGAAGCGTTCGTCTTTGTCAATTTGGGTAAAGTTTACCCATTCGTTGAATTTTTTTAAGTTGTTCTGGCTGTAGAAGGCGCATAATATATTGAAAGCGTTTTCAGATTTATATGTCTTGTCAGTTATATCCTTTTCTATTTTATAATAGGTTTTTATTGCATCGGGGAGCTGGTTGTTATATACTTGCGAATAAAGTAACATTTTGTAAGCATAAGCGTCGTCCGGTTTTTGTTTTATTGCTTCTTTCAAAATAGCTATGGCCTTTTCATATTGTTTTAGGCAATTGTATGAAAATGCAATTTCAGTTTTAAGCTCTTTGTAATTTGGGTCGATGGTTTTTACTTTTTCCAAGAAGGTCAATCCTTTGGCGCATTCGTTCCATGTGTTATAAGTAAGCGCCCATCTGAATAATCTATTGGCTGAATTTTCGTCTTCCTGATAGGCTTTGAGCCAATCGGGTGTTTTTGAAATATTAAATTCGGCAAAAAAAGATTCAGGAATGATTGCTACTAATGATTTGTTAGGCTGTAATCTGAATTTCATGGAACTTCCTTCTTCATTTTTGCTGATAAGAAATTTTCCGTTGTTGTTTATTTTGAATGAACCGGAAATATCGAAAGTTAAACCCTGATTGTCCATGTATATAAAACCATAGCTGTAGGAGCCTGACGAGTCTGACGGAAAGACAACCCATGTGTTTTCGCAATCAATAGGTTTTGAATTGAAATTTAATTTGTCTTGAGCTACACAACAAATGCTTGTAAAAAAGCTTATGAGTAAAATGAAGATTTTCATATATGTAAAGTTATGTTGGCATGCCCAGAATGTTTTTTACATTTTATGGATGATAAAAATGGTGGGGCGTTTGTGTAAATCGATAATTTCTTTTTTCCAAGCCGAAATTTTCTTGGTTTTGATGTATTCCGTTGGTAAAGTGATATCGGTGGCGATACATAAATGCGTTTCGGGATGCAGGGTTTGGATTAAATCTTCCAGTAATTTATTGTTGCGATACGGTGTTTCAATAAAAATCTGTGATTGGTTTTTTTCGAAAGAGATACGTTCCAAACTTTTGAAACTTGCTCTTTTTTCGTCTTTTTCAATGGGTAAATAACCGTGAAAAGTAAAACTTTGGCCGTTCATTCCAGAGGCCATCATGGCCAATAGAATGGAGGAGGGGCCAACAAGAGGGATAACTTGAATCCCTTTTTCGTGGGCTAATTTTACGATTACGGCACCGGGATCGGCTACTCCCGGACAACCGGCTTCACTCATCAATCCCATGTTTTTTCCTTCTAAAAGTGGTTTGATGAATTCTTGGTGTTCCTTGGTTTCCGTGTGTTTATTGAGGATAAAAAGCTTTAATTCGGATTGCTTTTTTTCGGGATTGGTTAGTTTTATGGATTTCCGAGCTGTTTTGTCGTTTTCGACTACATAGTAATCAATCAAGTCAACGCATCTTTTTATGGTTTGTGGCAATACATCCATTGGGTCGCAATCGCCCATTGTTGTTGGAATTAAGTATAATTTTCCAAAATGAGGTGCTGTTTTCATAAGTATGCCTTTCGGTTTTTTAGAATACGATTTTTGTAAAAGTTTCGACTTTAGACTTGAGTCTAGAGCAGATTTACAACTAGTTTTATTTATCGTGAGTGTTTGGCGATCAGTCTTTCGGCGATAATTTCACAAGCTTCGTCCAACATTTGGTACACCATGTCAAATCCATTCGTCATTCCATAATAAGGATCCGGAACATCCACGTTTTCATTAGGATATAGAGAGTTCAAGATGAGTTGAACCTTGTTTATGTGAGTTTCGTTTTGGGCCAGATGGATTACATCATTGTAATTACTATTGTCCATTACAAAAATATAATCAAAAGTATCGAAATCGGCTCTTGTGAACTGTCTTCCTTTTTGATTAGTGATGTCTAAGCCGTTTTTTTTGGCTGTGGATATGGATCTTTTATCTGGAGCATGACCAACATGCCAAGAACCTGTTCCTGCAGAATCTATGTGGAATAATTCACTAGAAAGTTTGGAGGCCAATATACCTTCCGCCAAAGGTGATCGGCAGATGTTACCCAAACAAACCATTAAAATTTTAACAGGCATTGCTTTATAGCGTTAATTTTGAATTGATATCTTCGACATACTTTTTGAATTGTTTGTCGGTAGCAACTAAATTGTCAACAGTTTTACAAGCGTGCAGTACAGTAGCATGGTCACGATCTCCTATTTGGGAACCGATATTGGCTAATGAGGCTTTGGTGAATTTTTTAGCAAAAAACATGGCTAATTGTCTCGCTTGTACTACGTGTCTTTTTCTAGTTTTGGATTGTAAGGTTTCTAAATCCAATTGGAAATAATCGGAGACAATTTTTTGAATGTAATCGATTGATATTTCTCGCTTTACGTTTTTTACAAACTTTTCTACGACGCTTTTGGCCAATTCAATAGTTACTTCCTTTTTGTTGAAAGAAGATTGGGCAATCAAAGATATGATAGCGCCTTCCAGTTCGCGAACATTGGATTTGATGTTTCTGGCTACATATTCTATTATCTCGTCTGGCATTTCGACACCATCACGGTAAAGGATATTTTTTAAGATAGAAATTCTAGTTTCGTAATCGGGTTGGTGCAATTCTGCAGACAATCCCCATTTGAAACGAGATAACAAGCGTTGCTCAATATCTTGCATGTCAACAGGAGCCTTGTCTGAAGTAAGGATTACCTGTTTTCCATTTTGGTGCAAATAATTGAAAATATGAAAGAATACATCTTGTGTCCCTGATTTTCCAGAAAGGAATTGAACATCGTCAATGATTAAAACGTCTATTAATTGGTAGAAATGAATGAAATCATTTCGATTATTTTTCTTTACCGAGTCAATATATTGTTGTGTGAAAATTTCGGCAGAAATATATAGAACGGTTTTTTCGGGAAATTTGTCTTTAATTTCAACTCCAATGGCATGTGCCAAATGCGTTTTTCCCAGTCCAACTCCTCCAAAAATCAACAATGGATTAAAGGATGTTCCTCCAGGTTTGTTGGCGACGGCCATACCTGCCGAACGAGCCAATCTATTGGAATCTCCTTCAAGAAAATTGTCAAAACTGTAATTGGCATTTAATTGAGATTCAATTTTTAAATTGCGAATACCAGGAATTACAAATGGATTTTTTAATTCAGGGTTAAGGTTTTTAAAAGGTGCGTCTACTTCTTGCGCTTTTACAGGTCCTCTATTGGAACTAGGCAACTGTTCCGTGAAGGGTTGTTTGTTGCCATAAGTGTTCTCCATTTTAATTTTATAGAGTAACTTTGCATTTTTTCCAAGTTCTTTGGTCAAGGCCACTTTTAATAATTTTACATAGTGTTCTTCTAGCCATTCGTAGAAAAATTTACTAGGTACTTGAATATATAATGCATTATCGGTAAGCTCAACTGATTTAATTGGTTCGAACCAAGTTTTATAGGCTTGATCCTGAATGTTGTCCTTTATGAAGGACAAACAGTTTTCCCATACTGATTGTGCAGTCTTGTTCATATATTTAGTTAAAATTATTTAGTTCAGGTGTCTAATTTCTTACAAAAAGAATGTGGAATAAATTCTTTTTTCGGGATAACAAATATGTGAACAATTATCTGTAAAAAAAAATATTTTAGGATATAATTTTTGAAAAAAATGTTGTAAGAGCCTTTTTTAAATTTAAATTTTTAATGCAAAATTAATGAAAGATCATCAAATTCAAGTACGTGTGCGCTACTCGGAAACGGACCAAATGGGCGTCGTTTATCACGGAAATTACATTCCTTATTTTGAGATAGGAAGAGTCGAATGGCTTAGAAACAAAGGGATTTCATATAAAGTCATGGAAGAAAGCGGTATTGGTCTTCCTATTGTCAATATGAATATTAGTTATAAAAAATCAGCTAAATATGATGAGCTGCTCACGGTGCATACAGTTTTTAAAAGTCAGACATCCGTGAAGATTGAATTTGATTGTGCCATTTACAATGAAGCGAAAGAGTTATTAACAACGGCTCAATTTTTACTGGTTTTTATGTCTCTAAAAACTGGCAAACCGACTGCGCCTCCGGATTACATTTTAGAACTATTAAAATCCTTTGAGTAATCATCAGTATGAGTTCTTTTTAATGAGAATTTATAGTTTTTTTATGCTAATTTCAAATAATGAATTAAAAGTGTCGAATATCATTTCGGCATTTTTTTTTCTGCTTTTTATTACAAATTTGCCAATAGGTAAATTCGTTTCTTCATTTATTTCCATTTCCTGATTCACAATATCCACTTTTTTTTCTTTGATTACCCGCATCACTTTATTCATGTTTTTGTAATCGAATGAAATCTCAAAAGCGACATCAATTGTTTTTTCGATAATTTCACAAGATTCCAATGTGATTTGTGCCGAGGTCCTATAAGCTGATACCAATCCGCCAACTCCTAATTTTATTCCGCCATAAATGCGAACCACGACTACAAGAACGTTGGTAAGTCCAAAAGATTGTATTTGACCGTAAATTGGTGTGCCGGCAGTATTGCTTGGTTCTCCGTCATCATTCGCCCTATATTGAATGGTTTCGGTTCCAATTTGATAGGCATAACAATAGTGAACAGCGTGAGGATGCTTCTTTTTTAAGACTTCAATAATAGGTTTTACTTCTTCTTCGGATTCTATTGGGAAAGCATAACCAAAGAATTTGCTGCTTTTTTCCTTGAACAACGATTCTTCGGAGGGAAATGCAATAGTATTATAGGTGTCTTTCATTTTCAATATCAATGTCAATGGCAAAAATCAATTTCAATATCAATTTCAATTATAATAATATTGACGGTTTAATATTTAATGTGTTTGTTGAATGTTTTTTATTTAATTTTTATTGCAATTGATTTTTGCTATTGCTATTAAAGAATTTTTTTATCAAATAAATGAACAACGTCTTCTTCTCCTACTTGTAGATTCCAAATTTGGAGACCAAGTGCTGACGCTGAATCAGTGTTTTCTTTTTTGTCATCTATAAATAAGGTGTGCTTGGCTTGCAATCCATGTTGGTCAAGTACAAAGCTGTAAATGTCGGGATTGGGCTTTCTCATTCCTATTTCAAAAGAAAAATATACTTTTTCAAAACATTGATAAAAATCACTGTAAAATGACGCTCCCGTTTTTTGTTCGAAAGTGTCAATGTGTATTGCATCGGTATTGCTCAATAAAAACAAGCGATACTTTTGCGAAAGCATTTGAAGGAATTCCAATCGATATAATGGAAAGTCGGCCAGTATTGCATTCCATGCCTTACGAATATCTTCAATCGAAGCATCGTTAGTGTGTTTTTGAATTCCAGATAAAAAATCGTCACCCGAAATTGCGCCCACTTCATATTGTAAGTTCAATTGGTTTAAATCTTCGTTCCATTGGGGTATACCAAGATTTTTCAAACCATCCAGTGTGGCCTGTTTGTCCAAATTGATAAATACATCTCCAAAATCAAAAATAATAGCATTAATCATGGTTTCTAATTATTGTAAGTTCGTCTTTTTCAATTAATAGTTTTTCGGAACTTGTTTTTGGCAGTAGAGGAGCATGAACTCCTATGCCCAAGGTTGTTTTTCCTGTAAAAATTCGAGCTTCGTCCCAAAGATTGGCATCGATAAAGGTCTGTAAAGTTTGAAGTCCTCCTTCTATAATTACCGACTGAATATTGTGTTTGTATAAAGTATCAACAATTTGCTCGGCAATGTTTTGTTTAAAATCAATTACTTCAAAGGTAGTGTTTTCTTCGGAGATTGAGTTTTTGGAATTGGTAAAGACGATGGTTTTTAACTGATTGTCAAAAACGGCATTTTCCTTCGGAATGCGATTCTTTTGATCCAATACAATTCGGATCGGGTTGTTTCCCTGCCAATCTCGGGCATTCAGTTTTGGATTGTCATCGATAACCGTTTGTGTTCCTACCAAAATGGCCTGTTCTTCCGTTCGCCATTTGTGGGTCAGTTGTCTGGAATATTGATTGCTAATCCAGACTGGTTTTTTCTCGCTTTTTTCAAAAGGAGCAATAAAGCCGTCTTGACTTTGGGCCCACTTTAATATAATGTATGGTTTTTTCTTTTGATGAAAAGTAAAAAAACGTTTGTTTAACTCATTGCATTCTTCTTCCAAGATTCCAACAGTCACATTAATACCGGCTTCGATTAATTTCTTGATGCCTTTTCCTGCCACTTCACTAAAAGGATCTACGGTGCCAACCACCACATTTGGGATTTTGTTTTTTATAATCAAATCACAGCATGGAGGCGTTTTTCCAAAATGGCTGCACGGTTCCAAACTAACATAAATAGTAGATTTACTGAGTAAAGATTTGTCGTGAACAGAGTTTACGGCATTTACTTCCGCATGGGGTTCGCCTGCTTTTTTGTGCCAGCCTTCGCCTATAATTTTGTCTTCACAAACAATAACGCTCCCAACCATAGGATTTGGGTAAGTGGTTCCAAGACCGTTTTTGGCCAGAGCGATGCAACGGCTCATGTATTTTTCATGTATCTTCACTTTGCAAAAATAGTGATTTAGATTTTAGATTGCTGATTAACGATTTTAGATTTCTGATTTAATTGGAATGATCGATTTTTTAATTTTGATTTTGTAGAAACTGTATCGGGCAACGATTTCAACTGTGGCAAAGCCAAAAAATTAATCAAATTCTTAATGTGTTTTACCAATTGCAATGGTTATTTTTACGGTTTTAAATTGCATTATGGACAATTGGATTATTAGAAAAATAAAAAAAGTGGATAATCAGGCAGTTGCTCAATTGATAAGAGATGTTTTTGACGAATTGAATATTCCAAAGACAGGTACAGCTTATGAAGATCCTTATCTAGATTTAATGTTTGAAGAATATAATAAGCCAAGATCTGTCTATTATGTTGTCGAAATTGAAGGACGAATTGTAGGCGGAACAGGAATTGCGCCATTGATAAATGAAGCTGAAACTTTTTGTGAATTGCAAAAAATGTATTTTCTTCCAGAAACTCGCGGATTAGGAATTGGTAGCCAAATGATGGAATTGTGTTTAGAAAGTGCCCGTGATTTTGGTTTCGAAAAATGTTATTTAGAAACCATGCCTTTTATGTTGGATGCACAAAAGCTGTATAAAAAATCGGGTTTCGAAAATATTTGTTCACCAATGGGAAGTACAGGGCATACGAGCTGTCCGGTTTGGATGTTGAAAGATTTAAAGATTTAATTTCTGATGGAGATAAAAGAATACAGAACCCAATTTATTCAAACCCTTAGTTCATTTTATGATAAAGATGAAGCGGAGAGTTTTTTCTATTTGATATTGGAAGAAAAGCATCAATTAAGTAGAGTGGATTTGGCTTTGCAACCAAATTTGGTTTTTACAGACGAAGAAATTATAGTTTGGAATTCAATTTTGGAACAGTTAAAATTGGAAATCCCTATTCAGTATTTATTAGGGAAAACGAGTTTTTTCGGATTGGATTTTGAAGTTAACGAAAATGTTTTGATTCCAAGACCTGAGACAGAGGAATTGGTAGATTGGATTTTAGAAAGTCAAAAGTCAAAAGCCGAAAGTCAAAAGCTGAAAATTCTGGATATTGGGACAGGAAGTGGCTGTATTGCTATTTCATTGGCCAAAAACATTCCAAGTGCTCAAGTTTTTGCAATTGATGTTTCCGAAAAAGCTTTGGCAACAGCCAAAAAAAACGCAGGTCTCAACGAAGTAAATATTACGTTTCTTCATCAAAGTATTTTGGAAACTGATGATTTAGAACAAGAATTTGATATTATAGTTTCGAATCCACCGTATGTAAGGAATCTTGAAAAAGAGGAAATCAAGAAAAATGTATTGGATTACGAACCGCATTTGGCACTTTTTGTAGACGATAACGATGCCTTGATTTTTTATAGAAAAATTGCCGAATTGGCTCAAAAAAATCTATCAGCTTCGGGTCAACTGTATTTCGAAATCAATCAGTATTTAGGAAAAGAAATGATTGAATTGTTGGAAAGGATGAATTTTAAAAATATAGAACTTCGTAAAGATATTTATGAAAATGACAGGATGGTGAAGGCAGATTTCAGATAGCAGTATTCAGAAAACAGTTCTCAGAATTTAATTGAACTTGTCAGGATTGGACATCATGTAATTTAATAATTTTCCAATTTCTATACTTTTTGAAGTTAAGATGTCAGAATTTTCTTGATCGATATATTTGCAAGCCAGAGAATTTCTTGTAGGCTAATAAATCTTGAAATCTCATAGTGTCCCAAATTTTTAAGTGAAAAGTTACTAGTTTTATTGTTATATCTGCAGTCTATTTTTATCAGTCTTTCATCTTGTAAATACTGCCTTCTGCTATCTGAAACCTGCCATCTGAAACCTACTCATAACGCAAAGCCTCAATCGGATCCAAGTTTGCTGATTTTACCGAAGGATACAATCCAGAAACTACAGCAACAATAAAACTCGTTACAAAGGCAGCAATAATAGCTCCCCACGGAATTACAAAGACAAAATTCATCGCAGTCGAAATCGCAAAACCTATTAATATTCCAAAAATAATTCCAATAATACCACCAATTTGACCAATTAGCAAGGTCTCAATAAAAAACTGAAAGGCAATCGTTGTTTTTTTGGCACCCAAAGCTTTTCGGACACCGATTTCCCTAGTACGTTCTGTTACCGAAACAATCATAATATTCATCAAGGCAATAGACGATCCCAAGATTGTAATAATCCCAATGACCCAAGCAGCCTTATTTAAATATCCCGAGATACTCATTATTTTATTGATTAAATCATCACTTCGCACAACGCCAAAATTATTGTCCTTTATAGGGCTTAATTTCCGAATTCTGCGCATGGTGCTTATTGCGTAATCGGTTGCTGGGCTTAATAATTCTTTTTTCCCCACCATAACACTCACCGAATAGTTGATTTTGGGAGCTGTAAATAACGAACGAGCAACTTGAATAGGAATTAAAACCCTTAAATCTTGGCTGTTCCCAAAAGTGGAGCCTTTCTCCTTTAGCATTCCGATCACCTTAAACTTGGCACCGCGAACAGAAATTGTTTTGCCTATCGGATTGACATCTTTCAAGATTCCCTTTGCAAAATCAGATCCCAGCACACAAACATAAGCATTGTTCGAAATGTCAAAACTGGTAAAATTTCTTCCGGAACTCGTTTCTAGTCCCGAATTTGCCAAAAAATGATCATCGACACCCAGAACACTTATTTCTGGATCCGTTTTTAGACTCTCATATTTCACCTCGGCAGTCGATGTAGCGGTAAAGGACAATGACGTTTCGGTCATTGGATAGTTGTATTTATTCTTGAATGCCACCGCTTCGGGATAGGAAATAATCGGGTTTATAATTTCGCGCTCATCGCCACCACGACGTCGTGAGGTATTCTCATATTGATTGATGTTGAAGGTATTGGCTCCCATCGAAGCAAAGTTGGATGATAGGGTATTCCCGAGTGCCGATACAATGGTCAGAATCCCAACCAAAGCCGTTATGCCAATAGCAATAATCATTACCGTCAAAATGGTTCGCAACAATTGGGTTCGGATAGAGCCAAATGCGATTCGGATATTTTCCTTAAATAGTTTTATCATCATGAGTGTTTGTCACGAAAATACAATATTTGTTACAATAAACATTTGAGAAATTAGGCTATTTTTTTGGAGCTTTATCCAGCTGTCCACTATATCTCTTGTGGCGAACCCCGCCACAAGAGGATGCCGTTTCCATCTGGGCTAGGGTATTTTAGTCATCGAGGAAGTTTTAATTAAAAGTTCAAATTTTTCAAAAGGAATTATTTTAAAAGTAAGATATTTGCATGTGAAAAATTGAAATGAATAATTCGAATTTTTCACATGAAATATGATTTATGATAACACATAAATCCATAAATCTAACAATCCAAAAATCTAACAATTTAAATAAATGGCTTCAAAACCAAGCATTCCAAAAGGAACCAGAGATTTTTCACCCGCAGAGGTGGCAAAAAGACAATACATTATCCAGATCATCAAGAGTAATTTCGAGAAATTTGGATTTCAACCTATAGAAACTCCTTCATTCGAAAACTCCGAAACCTTGATGGGGAAATACGGAGAAGAAGGTGACCGATTGATTTTTAAAATATTGAATTCGGGCGATTTTTTGGCAAAAGCCAATGAAACACATTTGGAATCCAAAGACAGTACAAGATTAACATCAAGCATCTCGGAAAAAGCCTTGCGTTATGATTTAACCGTTCCGTTTGCGCGTTATGTAGTACAGCACCAAAATGAAATCGAGTTTCCATTCAAAAGATATCAAATTCAACCCGTATGGCGTGCCGATCGTCCTCAAAAGGGACGATTCAGAGAATTTTTTCAATGTGATGCCGATGTGGTTGGTTCAAAATCATTGTGGCAGGAAGTAGAATTGGTGCAGTTATACGACTCTGTTTTTACTGCCTTGGGTTTGCAGGGAACTACAGTAAAAATCAATAACAGAAAAATACTTTCCGGAATTGCCGAAGTTATCGGCGCATCCGAGAAATTGATTGATTTTACGGTAGCTTTGGATAAACTCGACAAAATAGGGGAGGATGGCGTAAAGAAAGAAATGATTGAGAAAGGAATTTCGGAAGAAGCGATTGTTAAGGTTCAGCCGTTGTTTAGCTTCACGGGAACTATTTCGGAGAAAATCGAGAAGCTTTCCGTTTTATTGTCTTCTTCAGCCGAAGGATTAAAAGGGGTAGAGGAACTGCGTTTCATTTGTGACAACGTGCAAAATCTAGGATTGTCTACAGCCAATTTGGATTTGGATGTAACATTGGCAAGAGGCCTGAATTATTACACAGGAGCAATTTTTGAAGTAGCAGCTCCAAAAACCGTATCAATGGGTTCCATTGGTGGCGGCGGACGCTATGATGATTTAACTGGTATTTTTGGATTAAAAAACATGAGTGGAGTGGGAATTTCTTTTGGGCTTGACCGAATTTATCTGGTTATAGAAGAACTGGGATTGTTTCCGGAGGCAGTTACTTCCACTTCGAAAGCCTTATTCATCAACTACGGCGAAAAAGAAGCTTTCTATTCGATGAAAGCCATCAAGGAGTTACGTGCTTCGGGAATAAAGGTAGAATTGTATCCTGATAATGCCAAGGTGGCTAAACAATTTCAACATGCTGACAAACGATTTATCCCTTATGCAGTGATTGTGGGTGATGAAGAAATGAATAACAATCAGTTTAGCTTAAAGGATTTGGTGTCTGGAGAGCAGAAAAAAGTAAGTTTACATGAGCTTACAGCAATTTTGAAATAAAAAAAATAGGCTGTTTCAGAATGTGAAACAGCCTATTTTTTATGTTTTAATTTGAACTCCACGAGGTAATCCAAATTTGAAATTCTGAACAAGAACTTGTCGTGTTTTTATTTTACCTTTTCTTTAAGACGTACAGTAGTTTTTGTTGCATCACTAATAACCTCAAGTGATCTACCTATAGTACAGCTAATTACACGACTTTTAACTAATGCTTTTAGGGCCTCTTCCTTATTGCCTTTAACAATAAGCGAACCTGTATCGCTTATAAAAATATGTCCGTTTATACCAACGTTAAGTGCAGTTTCAATAGTTACTGTTCCACCCTTAATTCTTAAGTCTGCTATAGGATCTCCTACTCCTGTTCCTAGTTCCAAAGTACTGGATAACTCCAAAGCTGTTCCTGAATTTACGGTTATCAAACCATTTCCTCCAACACCGTTTCCTACATAAAAAACATTTTTAACGGATACTTTTCCTCCGTTTATGTTTAATACTCCAGCGGCTCCCTTGCCTAAATGACAATTATTTCTGATGCCAAACTGAGCATTTACTCCTTCAAGTGTAATTGTTCCGTTTAGGACAGATGGACCATTCGGAAAAAATATACCTGTAATGATAATATTTGCCCCAACATTGGTAGTCAATGTACGTGGACGTTTGTTCATGGATTCACTGGAACCTGTGAATCCTACGTTTACTGGATTGTTAGGGCTTCCGGCTCCTATGACTATATCTGAATTAATTAAATTGGCAAAGTCAATATTGGTATTGTCAAAGTTTTTAACGTTGTAAAAATTTTTGTCTACTCCTCCTACCCAGTTAATGATTTGAGCGTCCGAAAAATTAACGAATCCAAAAAATGAAATGGCAAAAAGGTAAAATTTCATTTTCGTAATAGTAAAATTAGTTTTCATATATGATTGGTGTTTATTTAGTTTTAGTATTGTTTAAAGTATGTTTTTTACTTTGTTTCCTTTTTAAAATTGAGTCGGTTAAATTATAAAAAAAAATAATAATAATTAAATACACTTAATAAAAATACATGCCAATTAAAGATAAAACTTTAATATTACTATCCTGTTGTGACCTGTATTTGAGCGCCAAAAAAAAGTAAAATTAAGAGTAAGAGTGTTTTAATTAAGTATAAAATATGTTGCGATTTATTTTTTATAGTAAAAAGACTATTTATTTTTTGCTTGATAAATATGTTTTTGAATTTTGGATTAGTTGTAGGAATTACAAAAACCAGATTGTCTTTATTATGGGATAAATTTAGATTGATTTAGCATCCATTGGTAAATTTTATCTTCTCTGAAAAAACTTTCCACACTTCCATGATTGCCTCCCTTAACGATAGTAAAGGTGACGTTGGCATCGGGATTGCAAGTTTGGATGGCTTTGACCATTTTTTTTGATTCCGAAAGAGGTACAATATAATCTCTGTTTCCATGAATAACCCACAATGGAATTTTAGAGAGGTTGTAAGCATCCTTTGGATTTCCCCCTCCACAAATTGCTAATGCGGCAGTTATTTTATCGGGATATTTTCCAGCAAAATCAAAAGTTCCATAGCCTCCTAAACTCATTCCGCAAACATATACCTTGGATAAATCCGTATTATAATGGTTTTGAACATATTCCAATAGTTGCAAAAGTTTGTCGGGATTCCATGCGCCGTGGGATACTTGAGGTGCAACTACAATGGCGGGAATTTCTTTTCCTTTTTCTATAGCTCGAATTACACCGTAACGTTTCACTCTGTTTAAATCGGTTCCCGACAGGCTTTTGCCGTGTAAAAACAAGATAACCGGTGCTTTATTATCCAGTACATCTTGGTTGGGCAAATTAATCCAAAAAGGATAGTCTGTTTGATCGGTTATGGCTTTTAATTGTGCTTTTGCTGTAGTAATAACGCAAAGAAAAATTAGGTAAAATAAAATGTGGGGTCGCATTGTTGTGTGTGGTTATTTTTGAAACGGGGTTGCAAATTAATATTATAATTAATTACTGACAACTATATTTGATTTTTTTATCGAATATAGATTCTCTTCCTGCTATTTCATTACCTTTTAGATATTTTGTTTTCTTTATTTTTAATACTGTTTTTTTAATTGATTGTTAAAAATTATGTGATTTAAAAATGTATATGTCTGTTTTTTCTCAGAAAAAATAAACAATGATCAAAATTTAAATGCAAATGACCAAAATTTCAAAGTCTCCACTATTTTATTAAAATACATTTGGTGCTGGTTTGGTTAATACTATCGCAAAGTGGTGTTGACCAAATCATTCATCGGAAATAGAAAAATAGAGTTTTGAATTATGAGATTACAAACAAATAAAATTATTCTTTTAGCTTTTTTAATTTTTGGGTTTTACGCTTTTAAATCACAAAAAACACACATTACTGTTTATCTAATTGGAGATTCAACCATGGCAGATTACAGTAAGAATTATGAACCAGGTAAAGACTATCTCAAAGTAAGATATCCTGTTACCGGCTGGGGACAAGCTTTTCAGCAATTTATGAGTTCTGATAGTTTGCATAAAGTTAAAAAAGTAATCAAATCGGATAGTGTTTTTGTAGATGACAGGGCTCGAGGAGGGAGAAGTACAAGAACATTTTTTCAGGAAGGACGTTGGCGAGCTGTTTATGAAAATTTAAAAAAAGGAGATGTGGTTATTATGCAATTTGGTCATAATGATTCAGCCAAGGAAAAAACTGAAAGATATGTTGATATTGAAGGATATAAGGAATTTCTAAGATTATTTGTGTCGCAAGCAAGGGAGAAAGGAGCTGTTCCGATTATTTTGACTCCTGTTGCCAGAAATTATCCTTGGGAAAACGGCGTGTTAAAAGACGTACATGGTGAATATGACAAAGCTCCGAAAGATGTTGCCGTAGAAATGCATGTGCCACTAATAGATTTGAATAAGGCTTCAAGAGAATTTTTTACAAAAAAAGGACAAGAATATGTTTCCAAGACATATTTCATGAATTTACCTGCGGGTATGTATGAGGCCTATCCAAAAGGACAAACTGACAACACTCATTTTCAAACGGCAGGAGCCAAGGAAGTTGCTAGATTGGTTTTTGAAGGATTACAAAAAATACAGATCAATTAATGGACTAGCTTCAGAAAAATAACTATTAACCAAACCAATAATCAACCAAACCAATTTATGAAAAAACTCAACTTTTTTGTCCTTTTCATTATAGGACTATTAACGTTTAATCAATCTTTTGCCCAAAATTTTAGTCCGGATATTGTTGTAGATATTAATGGAACCGGAAACTTTACCACTATTCAAGCAGCTATTAATGCGGTGCCTTCGAATAGTACCAAGAAAACTATAATCTATATAAAACGGGGTTTGTATGATAAGGAAAAGTTAATTGTTCCTGCAAATAAAACCAATATCACCTTGATTGGTGAAAGTAGGGAAGAAACCATTATTTCTTATGATATATTCAATTGTGCAGATGGTGGCGACGGAATGTGTCCGGATGCAAAGGTGGCACTTTGGGCTAGTAATACTGATTTAATAAGAACTGCGGCAACACTTACCATAATGGCAAATGATTTTAAGGCAGAAAACATGACCATTCAAAACACGGCAGGAAATGTAGGTCAGGCACAAGCTTTGACCATTCAGTCTGATCGCAATGTTTTTGTCAATTGTAACATTACTGGGTATCAGGATACTATTTATTTTTGGATGCCTGCAACATGTCGTGCCTATTTTGAATCATGTATGATTTTAGGGCGTACCGATTATATTTATGGCGGAGGTATTGCACTATTCAATAAATGTGAGATTAGGAGTTATGGAGGTGCTTGGATTACAGCGCCATCCACTGATGAAAATCAAGTTTATGGATTTGTATTCTATAAGTGTAATTTAACTTATCAGCCCAATAGCCCAAGAGTTGGTGACGATGGAGCAAAAATTAAATTCGGTCGTCCTTGGCACAATTACCCTAAAGTATCTTGGCTGTATTGTACCATGCCTGCAGAAATCGATCCTTTGGGATGGGGTGATAAATGGAGCATGGATTATTCAGATACAGATACAAGACTTAAATTATACGAATGGATGAATACCGGTCCGGGTGCCAATATGAGTGGAAGAGCTAATTGGGCAGGTCTTAGGGCTATGGCAGATCAAAATGAAGCAAATTTGTATGAACCAAAAATTGTATTGGCAGGATCAGACAATTGGGATCCAACTGCTACCCCACCAACAGTAACGGTATATAATTGGGATGGTGGAGCTGCTACCAAAGGCTGGTTGGAAGCCAATAACTGGAATCCTGATGCTGTACCAGCAGTTTCAGAGGTGGCCAATGTCGATGGTGTGACTTTTGATGCAAATGGAGGAAGTTTTGTAGCCGACATGAATTTGGTAAATGGCGCAACAGTTAATGTTTCGGCGAATAGTTCTGTTACTTTGCTGACACTTAATCAATCAACCATTTCTTCTTCTGCTGCTGTTTCATTATCGGGAACAATCAAAACCAAAGGAGCGGCAACCGTAAACACCTCGGCTAATCTTGACATTAAGGCTACAGTTAGTGGAGTGCATCAAATAACCAAGACAGGTACGGGTATATGCCAATTGAATGCTAATAATTCAGGTTATACAGGAACTTTGGTTATTGAAGCTGGTGATTTACAGGCTAAAGTTGCAAATTCATTAGGGAAATCAGCAAAGGTAATCGTGAAAACCAATGGGAAACTGACTATTGATGCCGCCAATGCGATTGATGTAAAGACAGCACTTTATACAGAGGGGACAGCATCATTAGTACTTAATCAAGACTTGACAATTAACGAATGGTATATTAACGGTATTTTACAGCCTATTGGACAATACACTGCTGCCACAAACTCTTCAACGATTAGTGGTTCAGGTAAAATAATTATCGGAAGACCTAGCCTATTTGGATTTTTAGGTGGCCTTTGGGATGATCCAACTAAATTCTCTCCTGCATTATTACCACAAATTGGAGAAAAAGTAAATGTAGAGGCTGTAATAATTGAAACAACGCTCGCTCCATTTCAAGGGGACATGTATGTGAAAAATGCTGGGAGTATTCGTTTGAGACAAACAAAAGATTCAAAATGTATAGGCCCTGTAAGGATGGCTCAAGGAACTAATATTACTTATGCAACAAGTGGCACAGGTATGTATTTAAATGCTCCAATTATTCTGGAAGGTGATATTTCTCTTTTTTTGAGCAGTAATAATGTTGCGGGTAATACTATGGATTTGGCAGGTACATTTTCTGGAGCTTATAAGGTAATGATTCGTAATACAAGGGCAGATGCCGCTACTATGGCAACAGTAAAGTTAGGTGGTGATAACAGTAATTTTACAGGAACCTGGGATTTATCTGCCGCAGCTACCAATGCCGGAGCTTCAACAGCAGTTAATGGAACTGTTGAAAATGCTTTTGGAAAAGGACTAATTAGTTTGGCCGTAAATAATAAAGCATTTTTTAATCACGCAAAATGCGCCGGTGACGAATTAAACATGAATATTGTAGGTTCTGCTTCAGCAGTATTAAACACTGCAGTTATCGTTAAGAAATTTACATTGAATGGAACCCCGCTTGAAAAAGGAGTATACAATGCAACGACTCATCCCGGTTTGCTTAGTGGAACAGGTTCAATTACGGTAGAATCTACTCTAGGGATAGAAAAGGTGTTTTTGAAAAATGGAAATTTAAATGTGAATGGAAATCTGGAACATTTGGAAGTTTACAATCTTCTGGGGCAAAAAGTCTATCAAACTAAATCTGCCAAAGAAATTGATTTAAACGAAATGAAAACCGGTATCTACATTGTTCGTTATAAAATAGACGGAAAACAGGGGACTACCAAGATTTATTTAGATTAGATTATTCATTTTTTATTTAAATGCCTGTTTTTGATTATCAAATTATAAAAGAAATAAAATGAAACCAATATTATTAAAATTAGTCTTGAGTGTTATAGTTCTTTGCGGTAGTATTTCTGCGAAAGCGCAAATCACATTACATACCATTGGTGATTCCACTCAAGCTATTTACGATCCGAATGTGTCTGATATAAGAGGTTGGGGAATGATGCTGCCACAATTTTTCAATTCAGGAGTTGTTGTCAATGATCGCGCAAAAAGTGGCGCCAGTAGCAAAAGTTTTTATGAAGAGGCTTCTTATTGGACAACAGTAAAAAAACAAATTAAATCCGGTGATTATGTATTGATTCAATTTGCACATAATGATGAGAAAAATAATGGATTGGATGGAGGGACAGATCCTGCAAATCCAATAAATGGTACAGATTATAGAGGTACAACGGCACAAGGAACCTATAAGGAGTATCTTAGAAAATATGTTAACGAGACCCGTGCATTGGGAGCTATTCCAATTTTGGCAACGCCAATGTGTAGAAAGTACTTTAGCGGAGCAACAATTACTCGTTCCGGGCGACATGATTTAGGAGACACTTACAAGGTTCCCGTAACAGATCATACCTATGATTATCCTTATGCGATGCAAGAAGTTGCGACCGAAATGAATGTAAAATTTATAGATTTGACATCATTGACAAAGACTCTTTTTGAGTCGTATGGAGATGCAGCATGTACCGCCCAACTTTTTACGGCTGCAGATTCTACACATCCTATTGCGCTAGGTGGAACCTTGGTAGCCAGATTATGTGCTCAAGATATGTTTAAACAAGGTATTTTGGCTTCCTATATTAATACATCAACAGATGTCTTGATTAATCCGACCAGCTGTGATTTTGGCGATGCTTATACAGGTCAGACACTTACACAGGAAATATCGATTACTGGTTTTGATCTTGTCCCAGCTTCAGGAACATTTACTCTTTCAGTAAGTAACGGTTTTTTGATGGCAGTAAATAAAACAGATGCTTTCACTTCGTCAATTACCATGAATTATACAAGTGGCAGTTTGGCATTCACAAAATTTTACATTTCAACAACTCAGTCGGTTGGCGGAACCAAAACGGGAACACTTACGGTTACTAACGGAACTGTGACAAAAACAGTCCCCCTTACTGCTAATTTTATTCAATTGACAGGAGGGACTGAAGTAACCCTTCTATGGCCATTAACTGCAAACAATACTCCAACTTTGGTAGGCCCCGCTACTGTTGTTGATGAATCATACAGTAATATGTATGCTCAAAATTATGCTGCACCCAGTGGTACTGCCACAGTATGGCCATCAGGAAGCGGTTATGATACCACAAGAAAAACACAAAGAAATTTACTTACCGGAGACGCTTGGCCTGCGGGTGAAATTGACGAAGTCTCAACGCGTTATATTCAATTTGGTATTAAGGCCAATGCTGGAACAGAATTAAATATCGATTTGATAAGTTTATATATTGGAGGAGCTGGCGGAAGCGGTATGCGTTGTCGGATTTCTTATTCGAAAGATGATTTTGCAACCACATTTGTTGTAGGAGAATTTCAGAGCATGGCGTCCAATACCATGAATGCAGTTTCAAAAACAGCTGTACTTAAACTTCTCGAAGGGGAAACCTTAAAACTACGTGTATATCCTTGGTATAATGGAGCGGCTACAGGAAAAACAATTTGTCTTTCGGATGTCAAAATTCATGGAGTGGCTCTTCCATCTTCACAATTAACTGTAGATCAGTTTTCGGAAAAACAGTCATCATGGATTGTTGAGGATGGTTTTATCAGAATAAAAAACATTCCCGAAAATAGTAAAATCACAATCTACGACTTGACAGGAAAGATAATTCACAAATCATCAATCAGTACCGGTGATATACCAGCACCCAAAAACACCGGTATTTACATTGGTAAGGTGGAATCGCAAGGAAGCAGTAATACAATGAAATTTTTTGTACCTTAAAACACTACTATTACAATTAATAAATAACCTTAAACCAGCCATACAATTATTGGTTAAACACTTGCAAAAAAAAATGCAGGTGTTTCTCTTTTTATAAGCATCTCCTTTTTGCAAAAATGGTTTGACTTAAATGATTAATGATGCTATAAACGCAAATTAAACGTTTAAATAAATTGGATTAGATTATATTTATAAACTTAATTTTTTCAAATAAAATTTAAAACCAAATTTTCTAAATGAAAAAAATGTTACTCCTTAAATTTTTAATTGCACTTTTATTTGTTGCTTCAATTGATGAACTAAAAGCTCAAATAAAATGCAAAATAGATAATTATTCTACGGAAGATGGTCTTTCTCATGATGTTATTAGAGATATAATCAAAGGGGAAGAAGGTTTTATGTGGTTTGCAACTTGGGATGGCATTAATCGGTTTGACGGAAAAAATTTCATCACATATAAGGCAACTGCCGGTGATAATAATAGTTTGGGCAATAATCGAATTGATTTAATCAAGGAAGATGCTTTTGGATATATTTGGCTTAAAGCCTATGATGATCAGATTTATAGATTTGATAAAAGAACGGAATTCTTCCTTTCCATAGCCAATAGTATAGGAACCAATAAAATCAAATTTGACGATATTATCACTGACAAAATTGGAAATGTATGGCTGACCACGATTAAAAAAGGGATTTATCTTGTCCAAAAAAAAGAGAATGGTCATATTAAAATCATCCATTTTGAAGAAGGCTCAAAAAACAATCTTTCGATAACTTCCAATAAATTAAATTTTGTATTTGTAGATAAAAAGAATACTGTTTGGATTGGTTCTGACAGGGGACTGGATATGATAACCAAATCCAAAAATCAGGAGTATGCAAGCAAGAATATAGTAAAAAACAGTAACGTAAATTGTTACTTGGCAAATGATGATACGTTTTGGTTTGGTACCAATAAAGGAGAGCTAATTAGCTACGATCGAATCCATAAAAAATATTGGAAAACGCTTATTACCAAAAACAGTATCAACTCACTGGCTAAATCGAGAAATGAAGATGTATTATTCATGACGACTTCCTTTGGAGAGCTGATTACCTTCAATAAGACAACTTTAAAAACAGAATCAACATTTAAAATTTCTGATTCTCCAGTCTATAAAATTTATCAGGATAAAAGAGGTTTGTTGTGGATAGAACCTGAAAAGACTGGGGTTTTAATGGTTGATTCAAGAACGAAAAAGATTCAGTTTTTTTCGCAGAAAATAGATGGATCCATAGTGACACTAAAAAATAGTTTTGGATTTTTTGAAGATAATTTTGATAGGTCGTGGGTAAAACTGAAAGGCGGCGGTTTTGGATATTACAACCCAAAAACGAATACATTGGATTACTTTTTCAATAAGCCGGGAGACACAAATCAGCAATTTTCAAATACTGTTTCCAGCTTGTATTTTGATCCATCGGGAATTCTTTGGATGAGTACTCTGGAAGGAGGCATTAATAAAATTATTCTTCAAAAAAACAGTTTCGAGCAAAAGCTATTGGTTCCTGATACCAAAAACAGATTGGAGAATGAAATTAGAGCCATTTATACTGATAGGTCAAATAGATTATGGATTGCATCAAAGGCAGGAAAACTAAAGGTTTACCAAGATAATCAAGAATTGAAAAATCTGTTTGTAAATTATAAATCAGAAGATATTGGTCTTATTTACACTATCATAGAAGATTCAAAAAGGAATATCTGGATAGGGACAAAAGGAAAAGGCTTGTATAAGGCAACTCCTGTCAATGTTCAGCATTCTCAATATAATTTGAGACAATTTAAAGCTGATGATAGTAATCCTAAAAGCATAAGTGGTGATCAGATATATTCTATTTTGGAAGATAAAAAGGGTCGTATTTGGATAGGTACCTATGATAATGGAATAAATTTATTGGAAGAAAATCAAGGTGAATTTAGCTTTATTCACAATTTCAGAAATTATCCTTTTGAAGAATCTGATAAGGTTAGGTATTTGGCTGAAGGTTATAGAAATCAAATTTGGGTGGGAACAACAAATGGATTGGTGACATTTAATCCTGATAATTATGATCCAAATCAAATAAGGTTTTCGAGATATATAAAAAAGGCTACGAATAAATCTAGCTTGAACAGTAATGACGTTTTGTTTATATACAAGGACACTGGTGGAAAAATGTGGCTTTCTACGGCAGGAGGCGGGCTTAATTTGGCTGTTGAAGAAAAAGACAACCAGCTGAAATTTAAAAATTTCACAAAAAACAACGGTCTTCCAAGTGATTTTATCCTCAGTATGATTGAAGATGATAATCAAAACTTGTGGTTGGCTACAGAGAACGGTATTTCAAAATTTAATTTGCAGAGTCAGACCTTTAGAAATTATGATACGTATGACGGTTTGCTTAAAACTAGATTTTCGGAAGCATCGAGTTTGAAATTACAAAATGGTGACCTGATTTTTGGATGTAAAAATGGTTACTTAAAATTTGATCCCAAAAAAATTGAATCCCAAAGAAACGTGACAAAAATGGTTTTTACCAATTTTGAGATCAACAATAAAGTTTCAAACGTAAAGTCTGTTGAACAGCCTTTGAACGTAGATATAAATTACAACAACAATATTCAATTGGATTATCAGCATAATACAATTAGCATTTATTATACGGTGTTGGATTATAAATCCAATAATAAACAATTGTATGCCTATAGGTTAAAAGGTTTGGATGACACTTGGCATCAGGTAAAAAACCAGAAAAAAGCAACATTCACAAATTTGGCACCTGGAGAATACGAGTTTGAAGTGAAATGCCTAAATACCGATTTGTATACCAATATTCCTCAAAAAAGTTTGTCTTTTACAATTACTCCTCCGCTATGGAAAACCAATTGGGCTTATTTTTTGTATGCAATTTTATTTCTCGCTTTAATCGAAATGTCAAGAAGAATAGCATATTCCATGATCCGACTACGAAATAAAGTGGTGGTTGAACAAAAAATGACTGAATTAAAATTGAGCTTTTTTACCAATATTTCACATGAACTAAGGACACCGCTTACCTTAATTGTAAATCCAATTGAGGAAATTGCCAAAAATGAAAATCTGAGCCCATTAGGAAGTGAATATATAGAAATCGCACGAAAAAACACAAACCGATTGGTTAGATTTGTGAATCAGTTGCTGGATTTTAGAAAAGTTCAAAGTGGCAATGAAGAACTTCATATTGAACCAATAGAACTGATATTTTTTATAAATGAAATAAATGCCTTGTTTTCACATGTAGCACATGAAAAAAACATTAAAATTAAAACGCTGTCTAATTTTGAAACCCTTACCGTACATCTGGACAAGGAAAAAATGGATATTATAATTTATAATTTATTGTCCAATGCAATCAAATTTTCTCCAAATAACAGTACAATAACGGTAGAACTTGTAATTGAAAAAGAAAATATCTTAAAAATAAATGTTGCCGATCAAGGATCTGGCGTTGATGAAAACAAACTTGAAGATATCTTTAAGCTTTATTATGAAACAGATTCAGGTAAAAGTAAAAATGTGGGAACAGGTATTGGCTTGGCACTTTGCAAGGAATACGTACAGTTGCATCAAGGCACTATTTATGCCATAAATAATGATAAAGGAGGATTAACGGTTTCTTTGGAAATAGATTTAAATAAAAAAAAATTTCAAGGTATTCCTCATAAGGCAATCCTGGAAGAAGAAAGATCAAAACCGCAAAGTATTATTGATAGACCAAAAAAGGAAAATCAGCTTGTGCAAAAAAATAATTCTAATCTCCCCGTAATTCTTATTGTAGAGGATAATCATGAGTTAAGAAAGTTTTTGAAAAATCAGCTGCAACATTTTTATCAAATAATAGAATCTAAAAACGGAAAAGAAGGCTTGGAAATGGCTACGAAAAAACTGCCCGATTTGATTTTGAGCGATATTATGATGCCGGAAATGGATGGTATTGAGTTACTTGATGCGGTAAAAAACACAACAGAAACAAGTCATATTCCAGTAATTTTATTGACGGCAAAATCTTCTCTTGAAACTAAAATTGAAGGATTAAAGTATGGAGCAGATTGTTACATCACAAAACCTTTCGATACCGATTTTCTCTTGGCTTCCATTGAAAATTTAATTAAACAGAGAAAGAAAGTTTTTGAACACTTACAAACTAATGTAAAAACAATTGTTTTGGAACCAAGTGAAATCTCCATTACAACCAAGGATGAACAATTTTTAAAAAATATTATAGCGGTAGTGGAAGATAATTTAACCGATTCAAAATTTAATATTGATGTTATCGTAAATTCACTAAGCATGTCAAGGGTAACATTTAATAGAAAATTCAAGAGTCTTACCAGTATTACACCTGTAGAATTTGTTCGAGAGATGCGCATAAAAAGAGCCAAACAATTTTTAGACGCAGGTGAAACGGATATCGCCAATATTGCTTATAAGGTTGGATTTAATGATGCTGGATATTTTAGTACCTGCTTTAAGGAGTTTTATAAAACATCCCCTTCAGAATATTTAAGGCAAAAACAAGAATAGTATTAAAAACAGTAAACTTCAGACCTGGAAGAGCAGGAACTCGGCGCCTTATTTAAGGGAACAAAAACGCAACTACCAAGGTAAAACTAAAAATATATTGTTTCCCTTATTTGGATACGGACCCGGTGTTTTTCCAAATGAAGAAATTTTCTTTTTAAGTCAGTTTGTAGCTTAAAAGAATGTCTTTAGAAATTTATTATCTTCTTTTTAAAAAAGAATAGCCCTTTCTTTTTTCTTATTAACCTGAACTCGATTAATAAAACAGATGTCGCTCCGATGGAGCTTAAACACGGTTTCATTTTTCCTTTCTATAAATAGTATGCTCCTACGGAGCTCCATTTTTTTGAAAGAGGCTAAATTTAGCCACAGAGTGGCAGGATATTTATAGAAATTAACAGTGATTAAGTATATCAAGAGCTCTGTAGGAGCGACATACAAAAGCTTACTAATAATCGAGTTCAGGTTATTAGCAATACATAAGTTTAATCTTTTAAATATCGCTAAATCAAGCTAATTTTTACTAGTTTGTTACAATTTTGCCCTCAGATGTAACGTAGTGTAAAGTATTTGTAACAAACTAATAGTTTCCTCTGTTTTTAAATAAATACTTTTGAATCGTTCTATTTTTTATTGATTATTAAAAATAAACGCACTTTATTTTTTATATCAATAATTAAGTTCTTAAATGTTTGTTGTGTGATCATCTGATGGGTGCTTACCAAGCCTTATTTAAGAATGATGGTCTTATAGTTTGGATGATTTCAAAAAACAGTCCAAGCTAACACATAATATAATTGAATATAATTAATCCAAAACAATAGTTATGAAATTGAGAAACCAGTGTCTAGTAGTTGTATGTCTGTTTTTTTTGAGCAGTTATAGTTTGAAAAAAACGAAATCAAATGCTATTTCTTTAAAGGATGTTTTTAAGGAGAAATTCTACATTGGAACAGCTTTAACCGCAGACCAAATCGAAGAGAAAGCACCAAAAGACGATTCCCTGATTCGCAAGGAATTTAATGCTATTACAGCCGAGAATATAATGAAATCAATGTTTGTTCATCCGCAAAAAGATAAATATGATTTTGCTCTTACAGATAAATTTGTGGCATTTGGTGAAAAAAATAAAATGTTTGTTCACGGCCATACCTTGATTTGGCATAGCCAATTGGCACCGTGGATGAGAGATATTAAAGACAGTGTTGAGATGAAAGCTTTTATGAAAAATCACATTAATACAATTGTTTCCAGATATAAAGGGCGAATTGGTTCTTGGGATGTTGTCAATGAGGCCTTGAATGATGACGGAACATTGAGAAAGTCTGTTTTTTTGAAAACTATGGGTGAAAAATACTTGGTTGATGCTTTTAAATTGGCTGCAAAAGCCGATCCGAAAGCTGATTTATATTACAATGATTATAATATCGAAGAACCTGCAAAAAGAGCTGGTGCCATTAATTTGATAAAAAAAATTAAGGCAGGTGGCGGAAAAATAGATGGTGTTGGTATTCAGGGACATTGGCGATTGGAAAGCCCGTCATTAAAGGAAATTGAACAAAGTATTTTGGATTATTCAGCTCTTGGACTTGATGTTGCTTTTACAGAGCTTGATGTTACCGTTTTACCAAATCCATGGGAACTGAGAGGTGCTGATGTCAATCAGAATTTTAAGGGAGATGCAAAAATGAATCCTTATTCGAAGGGATTGCCTGACTCGATTCAAAATAAATTAGCAGATCGTTATGAGTCAATTTTTAAGCTGTTCTTGAAACATAAGGATAAAATCAGCAGGGTAACTTTTTGGGGAGTTCATGATGGGCAATCATGGTTAAATGACTGGCCGATAAGAGGAAGAACCAATTACCCATTATTGTTTGATGCCAATTTAAAACAGAAGAAAGCGTATAAAAGCATAATCAAATTATAGCAAGGAGGATGAGATTAAAAAGTATATATATGGAAATGCTTGGAGTAGCTTCTTAAAAATTGAAAGCATTATTTGGCCGCTTTTTTTTTGCCATTTTGCACAACCGATTGTTTTAATCCTTTCTTGATAATTATTTACTATTAACAATACTAACAAATGAATTTTACTTCACAAAAATTGTCCATCAAGGAAAAGATAGGTTACAGCTTGGGAGACTTGGCTGCAAACTTGGTTTTTCAAACCTTGATGACTTACCTCGCTTACTTTTATACGGACATATATGGATTATCCCCAACAGATTCATCCATTATTATGCTAATTGTTGGTTTGGTGGCTGCTTTTGTTTTTAACCCAATAATTGGAGTTTTAGCAGATAGAACCAGAACAAAGTGGGGGAAATTTAGGCCATGGATTTTACTCACGGCAGTTCCTTTGGGAGTTATTGCCTTACTTGCATTTTCAACGCCTGACTTTTCATATAAGGGAAAAGTTATTTATGCTGTTGTTACTTATACGTTATTATTGCTTTTTTATGCAGGAAATAATCTCCCGTATTCGGCTTTGAGTGGTGTAATTACAGGTGATATGGGTGAACGAAACAGTATGTCTTCCTATCGTTTTGTCGCTGTTATGTTTGCTCAGTTTTTCGTTCAGGTTTTTATGCTTGGTATTATAAAAAGTGCAGGAAATGGAGACAAAGCCTTGGGAATCGAAAAAGTAATGACTGTTTTGGCAATTATAGGTACAGTAATGCTTTTAATTACATTTTTGACCACTAAAGAAAGAATAATTCCAAAACCAGAGCAAAAATCAAGTGTTAAGGAAGATTTGAGTGACTTGATTAAAAATAGACCTTGGCTTATTATGCTCACATTGACGACTTTGGTTTTTGTTACCTTGGCAATGAAGGGCGGTTCTTATGTCTATTATTTTGAAAACTATGTAAATAAAGAGCAATTGGCTTCTTTTATTGAACCTATTCTAAATATACTATCAGATGTCGGTTTAAACTATTTTGGAAGTGACCCCATCGCTGCTGGATTTGGTTTATTCAATGCTGGAGGAATTATTTTTATGATTGCGGGAATTACATTGTCTAAAAACCTCGCCGATAGATATGGAAAACGCAATGTTTTCGGTACATTTTTGTTTATTTCTACCTTATTTATTATTGCATTTTATTTTTTTTCGCCAACATCCATTGGGCTGATATTTTTATCTCAAATAGTGCATGGATTTTTTTATGGAATCACGATACCCATTCTTTGGGCCATGATTGCTGATGTTGCTGATTACTCTGAATGGCTGAACAACCGTCGTGCGACTGCTATTATTTTTTCTGCAATGATGGTGGGACTAAAAAGTGGACTGAGTGTTGGTGGAGCTCTAACAACGATGCTTCTTGGGTATTTTCATTATGTCCCAAATTCATTGGTGCAAACAGAAGCAGCTATTAATGGAATCAAATTGTTAGTCAGTATTTTTCCTGCAATTCCTTTTTTGATTGGAGTTGGATTATTGTTTTTCTATAAGATCAATAAGGAAATGGAAGTAAAAATTGAAGCAGAACTTAAAAATAGAAGAACATAATTATTAAAATAATATTATCACTATGCCCGAAGAAAGTATTGAAGAAATTAATTTCGAGGAAATTAATGCACTGGCAATTTCAAAGCCTTTAGTATCACATATTTATACTGCCGATCCTTCGGCACATGTATTTAATGATAAAATTTATATATATCCTTCTCATGATATAGATGCGGGAATTCCCTTCAATGACAATGGAGATCATTTTGGAATGGAAGATTACCATGTTTTTTCGATGAATGACATTTCATCAGAAGTTATTGATAACGGGGTTGCATTGCATGTTGATGATGTGGCTTGGGCCGAAAAGCAAATGTGGGCTCCTGACGCTGCTCATAAAAACGGAAAGTATTATTTGTATTTTCCTGCTAAACGAGCTGACGGAATTTTCCAGATTGGAGTTGCCGTTGGAGATTCCCCTACAGGACCTTTTAAACCAGAGGAAGATGCGATTAAAGGAAGTTATAGTATCGATCCTGCGGTTTTTGAAGACGAAGATGGTAAGCATTATATGTATTTCGGAGGAATCTGGGGAGGACAGCTCCAGAAGTACAGAAGTAATAAGTATGACCAAGATAATGAGGAACCATTGGCAAATGAAAGAGCTTTAGGGCCTATTGTAGCTCAGCTTAGTGATAACATGCTCGAATTTGCCGAAGAGCCAAAAGAAATAAAAATTTTGGATGAAAATGGAGAACTGCTTTTGGCAGGAGATAATAATCGTCGTTTTTTTGAAGCTTCTTGGGTTCATAAGTTCAACGGAAAGTATTATTTCTCTTATTCAACGGGTGATACGCATTTCATATGCTATGCGATAGGAGATACTCCTTATGGACCATTTATATATCAGGGCAGAATTTTAAATCCGGTTATTGGATGGACCTCGCATCATTCAATTTGCAAAGTAAAAAATGAATGGTATTTGTTTTATCATGATTCGACTTTATCAAAAGGGGTAACGCATTTGAGAAGTATGAAAGTTACTAAAATTGATTATTCTGAAGATGGATCAATTGTTACGATTAATCCTTATGGATAGGAAGAAAATTATAGGCATAATTAATTGGACTTATTCTTTTAATTTTTCCATCAATGTTTTTGAAATATAATATCCAGTTATTAATGGGCTCATATACAGCAACCGATTGTGTTTTTTAATTGTTTTTCATTTAAAAATACATGTATTAACTAAACCAAAATCGAATTTTAATTTAAATCAATTTTTATGACTAATTTTTTTGTTACACGTAGACAGAAACGATTAAAGCGTTTTTGTTTTTTGATGATGATGTTTGCATTTTCCTTGTATTCGAATGCGCAGACAACAGTCACGGGGATAGTATCAGACGCTAATGGACCTATTCCGGGAGCGAATGTAAATGTAAAGGGGTCAAAGGCTGGAGTCAGTACCGATTTTGATGGTCATTATTCCATAAGTGTACCTGCGGATGGTGTGCTTATTTTTAGTTTTGTAGGTTTTAAAAGCAAGGAAGTGAGTGTTAACGGGCGAAATAGCATTACTGTTAAGCTTGAAGAAGACTCGAATACTTTGAAAGAAATTGTAGTAATTGGATACGGCGCTGTTCGTAAGGAAGCCGTTACCGGGTCCGTATCTACGATTGATGGAAAGGTATTGAATGAATTTGCTTCAGGGAATGTTACCCAAGCATTACAGGCAAGGCTACCAGGTGTTGAACTGACACAAACCTCTACCAAACCAGGTGCTTCGATGCAAATTCGTATTCGTGGTACGAGATCGCTTACGGCAAGTAATGATCCCTTGATAGTACTTGACGGAGTTCCTTTTGCCGGATCAATTGGAGATATTAATCCTGTTGATATAAAATCCCTTGATATTTTGAAGGATGCTTCAGCGACTGCTATTTATGGATCTCGTGGTGCTAATGGAGTGGTGCTGATTACAACAAATAAGGGACGTAAAGGTCAGAAAGCTAAATTTACATATAACGGCTTTGGTGGTGTAAAGAATGTGTTTGGAGAATACGATATGATGAACGGCGACAAGTTTGCAGCACTTCGTGATGTTACCAAATTATATGGAGATGGTAGAGATGAGGTAAGAGGCACAAATACTGATTGGCAAGGTTTATTGTATGATTCAGGACAAATTATAAGTCACGATGTTGCCGTTACCGGAGGAAGCGATGGAGGTTCTTTTACAGGAGGGCTAGGGTATTATAAAGAAGATGCCGTTTTGCCTGGGCAGTCTTATGAGCGTTTTAATCTTAGAGCATCATTGGATCAGGAAATTGGAACCGCTTTTCGTATAGGATTGACAACCAATAATAACTATGCAGTCAAAAATGGTGATAACATAGGGCCTGGAGCAGCTTTGGGAATGTCTCCTCTTGTTAATCCATATGACGCCAATGGTAACTTGAAAAGAACCGTAAATATGGGATTGATAGATGATAAATGGGTTTATACAAGAGAATCTATCAATGCTTTAGGAGATAAATATATCAACCTGGACAGAGCATTCAGTTCTTATAACAATATTTTTGCCGAATTAAAAATTCCAGGTGTTGACGGATTGAAATACAGATTGAATTCGGGATTAAACTTCCGTGTTACTAATAATGGGTATTATGAGGGTCAAGGTGTTTTTGACGTAAATGCGACAACATTGTCTACTGCCTCGATTACCAATTTTATGTCAACGCAATGGTTGCTTGAGAATTTAATTACCTATGACAAGACTTTTGCTGAAAAGCATACGGTTAATTTTGTTGGATTATATTCCAATGAAAGCTATACAGGAAATCAATCGAGAGTTGCAAGAAACGGAATTACTTCGGATGCATTTCAATTTTATAATTTGGGACAAAGCGAGGAGCCTATTACTATCAGACCTTCGGACAACAACCGTTTTGACCCAAATCAAGATTATACAAAATGGGGATTACGTTCTTATATGGCAAGATTAATGTATTCCTATGATAATCGTTATTTTATTTCTGGAACAGTACGTTCTGACGGTTCATCAAGGCTGGCAGAAGGTCACAAATGGGTAACTTATCCTGCGGTTTCAGCTGGTTGGACGATTTCTAATGAATCATTCATGAAAGATGTTAAATGGCTTAATTCCTTGAAATTGCGTGTAGGATATGGTGAAACTTCTAATCAGTCAGTTGATCCTTATGCCACTCTGGGAACTTTGAATACAAGAGCTTATAACTTTGGAACAACTTACTCTACAGGAGTTTATGTTACGGAATTGCCTAACCCAATTTTAGGTTGGGAATATTCCAAGACTATGAATTACGGTTTGGATTTTGGATTTTTCAACAGCCGTTTAACAGGTACCGTGGAATATTACAATACACAAACTGAAAACCTGCTACAAAGAGTTGCGTTGCCAACAACGACTGGAGTTAGCGGTTATACGGCAAATGTTGGTGCTACAGAAAATAAAGGGTATGAAATTTCATTAAATGGAGTGATTTTGGATAACCCTAATGGTCTAACATGGACAGTTGGCGTTAACTTTTATTCCAATAAAAATAAAATTACTTCCCTTGCTTCCGGAAAAGATAGAGATGAAGCTAACTTATGGTTTGTTGGTCATAATATAGCTTCTATTTATGATTATGAAAAAGTTGGACTTTGGCAAGAAGGTGATGCTTTTATGGATAAATATGAATCGGGACCAACAGGTGTTAATCAGGCAGGAACTCTTGTAGGATCTATAAAAGTCAAATATACTGGAGGCTATAATCCAGATGGTTCTCCTACACGTAAAATTGATGCTACAGATAGACAAATCCTTGATACCGATCCTGATTTTCAAGGAGGTTTCAATACTAATTTGACCTATAAAGGTTTCGATTTTAGTGCTGTTGGAGCATTTAGAAGCGGCGGAATTTTAATAAGTACACTTTATGGCAGCGCTGGTTACCTGAATTTGCTTAACGGACGAAGCAGCAATGTCGATGTTGATTATTGGACACCAAATAATCGAGAAGCAGAATTCCCAAATCCAAATGGCGTGAGAAGCGGTGATAACCCAAAATACATGTCAACCATGGGGTATTTTGACAGCTCTTATTTAAAAATCAGGTCTATAACTCTTGGCTATACGCTTCAGCAGGATTTCTTGAAAAAAGTCGGAATTGATAAATTAAGAGTATATACTTCTGTTCAGAATCCATTTGTTTTCTTTTCTCCTTATCATGATATGTCTGGTATGGATCCAGAAACAAATTCATTGGGAGACCAAAATCAGGCAGTAAGTTCATACCCTCGCACATTTTTGATTATTGGTACCAATACACCATCGACTCGTAACTTTTTGATGGGGCTTAATTTAACATTTTAATACAACATAATATGAAACGATATAATTTCAAAAATATAATTATTGGATCAGTAGCTTTGTTTAGCTTGGCAGGTTGTTCTGACATATTAGAGGAAAAACCGCATGATTTTTATGAGCCTAGCTATTTTAAGTCAGAGCAAGGTGTACTTCAGGGGTTAACATCACATTATGCGCATTTACGCTGGATCTACGGAAATGCTTATTTTTATAATTCATTGGAAACCGGTACAGATGAGATAACCTATGCACAAAGTGCCGATGGTAACTTTAAGGATCATGATTTATCTGGAGTAGGAACAATTACTCCAAGTTCCAGCCGTTCTGATGTGTTGTGGAATAATTCATTTTATGATATCAATACAGCCAGTGGAATTATTGAAAATGGTGCGAAAGTTGGTGTTGCTCCAAGTTTGATAGCTGAATCTAAATTTTTCAGAGGATTTGATTATTTCTTGTTGGTACAAACTTTTGGAGGAGTGCCTTTGGATTTGGGTGCGGGGGAATTAAAATTTAACAGTAAAGCTTCTAGATATTCAGTACGCAACAATGTAGCAGAGGTTTATACCAAAGGAATTTTCCCAGACTTAAAAGCAGCGGTGGCTGAGTTGCCGGATGCACCTAGATTAACAGGTACGGCAACTAAAACACTGGCTAGGTTATTTTTGGCAAAAGCTTATTTGACGTATGCTTGGTGGTTGCAAAACCCAAATAATATTCCAACTTTTCCGGATACTCCAAGAACAGATCCTAATGGTCATAATGCACAATGGTATTTTCAGGAAGCCTATAATGTAGCTTTGGAAGGAATTAATAATGCTGGAAGTAATTTTGCTTTGCAGGCAAGTTTCTACGATGTTAATTTAGGTTCTAATGACCGTAATAAGGAAATGTTGCTTTATGCAGATCATACAGAAGCCAATGAGTATTATAACGGATCTAGCCTTACGTATGCTGGTGGTGGTGATGCTGATAATTTTGCAGGATGGATGGGAACTTGGAATTACACAGCTATCAAAAGTAAGGATGCAGCAGGAAAACTGGTGTCTCCTGTTCAGCGTGAAGCGGCTCAGCCTCTAGGACGTCCTTGGACCCGTATGGCGCCTCCAATTGATGTTTTTACAAACACGTTTGCTGATAAAACAAATGATTCCCGTTATGATGGTACTTTCACAACAGTGTATCGTGGAAACTGGAATTTAAAAGGAACCGGGTTAACAGATGTTACAACATTATATAATGCAAATTCATTGCCTATAACCTCCAAAGATGCCGTGTTAACTTTCTTAAATGCTGAACCTGCTACTCCTATAGTATATCCTTCTGGAGGAGGTGATAGTGGTATTGGTGCCGGAGTCTTACCGAGCAGAGCCGATTATGTAATCTCTCCACTGGCAATTAGCAGAATCGTATATCCGGGATTCTGGAAATTGGGTCCATACCGTACAGACAATGCAGGAACTTTGGGACAACCTAATGCTGCAAGTACAAGACCTTTCCCAATTGCTAAATTTTCGGAACTTTATTTTGTAGCTGCCGAAGCTGCCGTAAAAGGAGCAACAGGATCCATGACAGCTAGAAGCCTAATCAATGTTATTCGTGCACGTGCAGGTAAATGGCGTTGGGATAATAATGGTAATGTTGCAAAAGTGGTAGATAACAGTGCGGCTCTTACTGCTGCAACTCCAGCTGTTATTGACATCAACTACATTCTAGCAGAGCGTTCACGTGAATATTTTGGAGAAGGATACCGTTGGTATGATTTGGTACGTACTCAAAAATGGAACGAGTTAGCAGGAACCTATAGAATTGGCGGAGCAAATTATGGAGATCATACTCCTGTGACAATAACAAGAACAATCCAGCCATATCATTATTTGAGACCAATTCCTGTTGGCCAGTTTGATGCAATGGAATTGACAGATGCTGAAAAGAAAGCTTATCAGAATCCCGGATACTAAAGCTGTAAACCTAATGAAAAACAAATTTTAAATAGGAAATTTTGAATAATTGTGAGTGTAGTTTTTTCAGAATACCTTTTAAAATTAGTTAGTTATTAAGTTAGTTTTGGTTAGGGAAGCCGAGAGTGATTCACTCTCGGTTTTTTTTAACATCATTTCAAGAAGTTTTAATAATAAATAATATCAAATGTTTAAAAGAAAAATATTTTTTTTAGCAGTTCTACTAGTATGTTGTTTTGGTGGAAATGCACAGGATAATAATTCAAAAAACAAACAAGCAAAGGGAGGCCCTGTTTTTTCAAAGGTAAGTTACATTGGCGATGATCAATTATATAAAAAAAATCCATTAAAAACAGGGGAGTTTTATAACCCGATTCTGCAGGGATGTTATCCGGATCCTGCTATTACGCGAAAAGGAGATGATTTCTATATGGTTTGTTCTTCATTTGCAATGTTTCCCGGAGTGCCTGTTTTTCATTCCAAAGATTTGGTTAATTGGACTGATTTAGGCGGAGTTTTAAATAATGTTAACGAATTTAATCCGCACGATACCGGTATCAGCGGAGGAGTTTATGCGCCGGGGATAACTTACAATCCGCATAACGATACTTTTTATATGATTGTGACGGCATTTTCCGGCGGCCTTGGAAATATCATGGTAAAAACCAAAGATCCAATGAAAGGCTGGGGAAGTCCAATTAAACTTGATTTCGGCGGAATTGATCCTTGTGTTTTCTTTGATGATAATGGAAAAGGGTATATCGTTCACAATGATGCTCCAGACAAAGGAAAAGAACTTTATAATGGTCACCGTGTGATTAAAATTTGGGAATATGATGTTGAAAACGACAAGGTAATTCCTGGAACAGACAAGATTATTGTAGATGGCGGAACAGATCTTGCAAAAAAACCAATTTGGATCGAGGCTCCCCATTTATATAAAAAAGACGGAAAATATTTTTTAATGTGTGCCGAAGGTGGTACAGGAGGTAATCATAGTGAAGTTATCTTTAAAAGTGATAACCCAAAAGGACCATTTATTCCTGCACCAAGCAATCCAATTTTGACACAACGCTATTTTCCGAGAGACAGAGCCAATAAGGTGGATTGGGCTGGTCACGCTGATTTAGTGAAAGGACCCGGGGATAAATATTACGGAGTTTTCCTGGCAGTTAGACCAAACGAAAAAAACAGGGTAAATACAGGTCGTGAAACTTTTATCTTACCAGTAGATTGGTCTGGTGAGTTTCCGGTTTTCGAAAATGGATTGATTCCATTGGAGCCAAAAATGAAAATGCCAAAAGGAGTTACAGAAAATAAAACAGGAAAGGACGGATTTTTTCCTAATGGTAATTTTACTTTCGAAGAAAACTTTACTTCCAATAAATTAGATTACAGATGGATTGGATTGAGAGGACCTCGTGAAAATTTTATTTCGGTAACAAAAAAAGGACTGCAGATCAATCCGTTTCAAGTGAATATTAAAGAAGTGAAACCAACTTCAACTCTTTTTTACAGACAGCAACACAATACTTTTTCATTGACAACTACAATTGATTACAAACCAAAATCAGACAAGGATCTGGCGGGTGTTGTAGCATTGCAAAACGAAGGGTCAAATTATGTTTTTGGAATTACAATGAAAGACAAGGACTATTATGTGGTGTTGCAAAAGAATCAAAAAACAAGGAGAGATGCAGCAATAAACTCAACTATCGTTGCAAGTGCTAAAATAGATATTAAAAAACCCGTGCAACTTCAAATGAAAGCCAATGGAGATGAATATGTATTTAGTTATTCTCTAAACGGAACTGATTTTGTTCCTGTTGGAGGTCCGGTTTCTGGCGATATTTTATCAACAGATGTAGCTGGTGGTTTTACAGGTTGTTTATTAGGATTGTATGCAACTACAAATAATGATGCCCAACCTCAGTAAATAAAAATGAATGATTTTTAATTACAGACCCCAAAGGGATTTTTATTTTGGGGTCTTTAACTAAAGTACTGCCTATAAGCTATCAGAAATCCATTAAAAATTAATTATGATTCAATTCAAAATGAAATTTTATACTCTATCATTAGCATTATTTTTAATGGCAAATACATTTGGTCAGTCAATTAAAAAAAAGGAGCAGCGAACTCCTTCACAATATGTTTTGCACCAAATGGAAGCTCAGGCTTTTAAAATTGCAGCTAATGGTAAATCAGCATCTATCTACATTGATCCAAGTGATTGGAAAGGCGTCATTCGTGCTGCAAAAGATTTAGGCGATGATGTCCGAAAAGTAACGGGAACAGCTTCTCCGGTTTTTGAGAGCATATCATCCGAAAAGAATTCGATTGTGGTAGGAACTATTGGTAAAAGTCAGATTATTGATAAATTGATTGCCAATAAAAAAATTGATGTTTCCACTATAAAAGGAAAATGGGAATCCTTTTTAATTCAAACAGTTGATGGACAGTTAGTGGTTGCGGGCAGTGATAAGCGAGGTACAATTTATGGGATTTATGATATTTCAGAAAAAATTGGAGTATCCCCTTGGCATTATTGGGCTGATGTTCCAGTAAAAAAATCAAATGAACTTTACGTAAAATCAGGTAAATATTTTCAAGATTCGCCAAAAGTAAAATACCGTGGTATTTTTATCAACGATGAATCTCCTTCTTTTACCGGTTGGGCTGGTGCTAAATTTGGAGGTGTTAATTCCAAAATGTATGTCAATATGTTTGAATTGCTTTTGCGTTTAAAAGCCAATTATATGTGGCCAGCTATGTGGGGAAATGCGTTCAACGAGGATGACCCTATGAGTCCGGTTTTGGCTGATGAATACGGAATTGTGATGGGAACTTCTCATCACGAACCAATGATGCGTTCGCAAAAAGAATATACGAAACGAAAGCAGGAAATAGGTGCTTGGGACTTTGTTACCAATAGTGCTAATCTTGAAAAATTTTGGTTTGAAGGTCTTAATAGAAATAAGAATTATGAAAACCTGATTACTATGAGTATGCGTGGCGATGGTGATGTAGCTATGGGAAAAGGAAATGATCTTGACAATATTAAAACGTTAGAGAATGTAATAAAAAGTCAACGAGACATCATTCAAAAAGTGTACAATGATGATCCTGCCAATCATCCGCAATTGTGGGCGATTTTTACCGAAGTGCAGCGATACTATGATGCAGGTTTCAATGTTCCCGACGACATTACGTTATTGTTTTGTGATAACAATTGGGGCTACACCCGACGTATTGCGCCGCCAAAAGAAAAAAACAGAAAAGGCGGAAGTGGATTGTATTATCATATCGATATGAATGGAGGTCCTAATAACGATCGATGGGTCAATACTACCACTATTCCTAAACTTCAGGAGCAATTCAATTTAGCTTATCAAAGCGGACTTGACCGTATTTGGATTGTTAATGTGGGAGATTTGAAACCGAAAGAACTTCCTATTGACTTCATTATGCATTTTGCATGGAATCCTGATGCTTATCCTGCAAGCAAAACAATGGATTATACAATTAACTGGGCTAAAGGTATTTTTGGCAAGGAACAGGCCGAAGAAATCGCCGATATTGTTTCTAAATATTCGAAATACAATCTTTTGAGAAAGGCGGAAGTTCAAACACCTCAAATTTTTAGTTATGTAAATCATAATGAAGCCGATCGAATGCTCCAACTTTGGAGAGATGTTGCAGCAAAAGCCGAAGCATTGGAAGCCAAAATTGCGCCAGAACTTAAAGATGCTTATTATCAATTAGTACTTTATCCAACAAAGGCTTCTGCAGGTGTTGCCGAAATGTATCTTTCTGTGGGTAAAAATCAACTTTATGCCAAACAAGGTAGAGTGAGTGCCAACGATTATGCCCAGCGGGCAAAGGATCTTTTCGCTCTTGATAAAAAGTTGAGTGATTATTACAATGGTCCGATGTCAAATGGCAAGTGGAAAAATATGATGTCCGATATTCATATAGGTTATACCAGTTGGCAAATGCCAAGAGAAAATAAATTACCCGAATTAAAAGAAGTGACTCCACTTGCCGAACCTACAATGGGAATTGCTGTTGAAGGTTCTGAAGCAGTCTGGCCGGGAAATCAAGAAAAGCCTCAACTTCCAGTTTTTGATATACTCAAAAAGCAATCGTATTATATAGATGTGTTCAATCGTGGTACAGGTTCTTTTGAGTTTGAAGCAAAAGTAAATCAGCCTTGGATTAAGTTGAGTGTCAACAAAGGAAAAGTAGAGAAAGATGCTCGAATTTTGGTAGATGTTGATTGGGAAAAATTGCCAGAAGGAACATCAGATGGCATTGTCGAAATCAAAAAAGGCAATGAAATTGTAGCGGTATGGGTTAATGCTGTAAAAGCAGCCATACCAAAAGTGAAAGAACCATTTTTTGGTAATTTTACAGGGGAATTCACCATTCCAGCCTATCAATTCAACGCCAATAAACCCGGTAAAAATGCAAAATGGATTGTATTGCCGGATTTAGGAAAAGGCAAAGCCAATATGGGAATATCCCCTGTAACAGCTCCGAGTACTACAGCAGCCAATGGTGCTACACTGGAATACAAAGTATTACTGCCAAAAACTGGAAAAACGACGGTTTGTTTGGGTATCCTTCCTACTCAGGATGTGTACCCACAACGTGGATTGAGAATTGCTGTGACATTGGATAATCAAACGCCTCAAGTATTGGATGCTAGAAAAGGATTTTATGATGAATTCAAAGAATACACACCTGAAATTTTAGCCAGATCATCCGCTCTGAAACCTTATCCGCCAATTAATAAAAATATTGCGCTGATTGGTGCAGGGCAATTCCGCAGAAACGAAATTTTTGATAATATGCGTTGGCTGGACTTTGAAATGGATGTAAAAGAACCGGGGATTCATACCCTGAAAGTAATTATGATCGATCCCGAAATAGTGCTTGAAAAAATTGTTGTCAATCCAGATAATAAATATCCGAGCTATTTTGGACCAGTACCCAATCAGCATAATGCAAAGTAATTTTTTTAAAATGAATTAACGATGAACAAGAATCTAATCCTATTATTTTTTGTCTTTATCTATTGTAACTGTATTGCACAGAAAACTACGACATACACCAATCCAATGATGTGGGCTGATGTTCCGGATATGTCTATTACAAGGTCTGGAAGTGATTTTTATTTAATTAGTACAACCATGCATTTGATGCCAGGCGCTCCAGTTATGACATCTAAGGATTTGGTTCATTGGGAAATAGCTAGTTATGTGTTTGATAAACTTACTGACAATTCTAAATATGATTTATTAGAAGGAACAGTTTATGGAAGAGGGCAATGGGCGTCGTCTATTCGCTATCATAAAGGGAAATATTATGTTCTTTTTTCGCCCAATGATGAGCCGTTCAAGTCTTATATCTACGTAACTGACAATCCAAAAACCGGAAATTGGAAATTGGTAACAAGAACAAAACATTTCCATGATGCTTCATTATTCTTTGACGACGATAATCGCGTTTTTGTTTTCACGGGCACAAAAATAATTGAGTTAAATGAAGACCTATCTGATGTAAAACAAGGCGGTATTAATCAGAATATTTTTGAAAGAGATGCTGAAGAAACAGGTCTTTTGGAAGGAAATCAGGTCATAAAACATAATGGAAAATATTATTTGTTAATGATTTCTTGGCCAAGAGGAAAACCTCGTAGACAAGTCTGCTATCGTTCTGATAATATAACTGGACCATATGAGAAAAAAGTAATCTTGGAAGATAATTTTGCAGGTTTTCCTTATGCAGGACAAGGATGTATAATTGATGATTTAAATGGCAATTGGCATGCTTTGATTTTTCAGGACAGGGGAGCTGTTGGCCGTGTTCCTTTACTGATGCCGGTTCGCTGGGAAAATGGTTGGCCTATGTTAGGAGATAAAAACGGAAAAGTTCCATTAACTGCCGAAGTTCCGCTTAAGCCATTCGATTCAGGAAAACGTATTGTGGAGAGCGATGATTTCTCAAATGATAAATTAAAAATTAATTGGCAGTGGAATCACAATCCAATTGATAATGCTTGGTCATTAACAGACAGGAAAGGTTTTCTTCGGTTGAAAACTGATAGGATTGTCCAAAATTTATATGCTGCACCCAATTCGATTACTCAACGTATGGAAGGTCCAAAATGTAGCGGAATTGTAGCTATGGATATTTCTAAAATGAAAGAAGGTGATATTGCTGGTTTTAGTGCATTTAATGGTCATTCCGCTCTTTTGTCGGTGATTGTGGAGGGGAATAAAAAGTATCTGACAATGTCAACGAATATTGTTGATTTGGATAATAAAACAAAAGCGATATTAGGTGTTCAGACTGAGGAAAAAGCACGGGTTGAACTTTCTAAAAATCTTATTTACCTACGTATCGATGGAGATTTTAATCTAAACAAAGATTTGGCAACGTTTTATTATGGTCTCGATAATAAAAATTGGATTCCAATAGGAACAGAGTTTAAAATGATTTTTGATTATAGAAAACTCTTTATGGGAACCAAGTTTGCCATTTTCAATTATGCCACAAAAGAAAAAGGTGGCTATGTTGATGTTGATTGGTTTAAATTTATTCAATAAAAATTTGAAATTTAAGATTGAAATTAACACTTATAAGCATCCAATTAAATTATAATGACATGAAAAGAAGTTTGAGAGTTTATATTAAAGGAATATTTATTTTTTTATTAGGGAATATATCTTTTAATACTGCTTACGCTCAGCAAGCTACTGGTAGTTTAATGGCAAACATTATTACTGAAAAGAGTGAAGGAATTAATTCTGGTTTCCCAATAGTGAACAAAGAAAAAGTTGCTACACCTATCCGATACGATGCTTCCGATTTTAAGGGAGTGATTCGTGCAATCGGAGATTTACAAAATGATATCAACAGTGTTACCGGAATCAAACCAAAGCTGCTTACCACAAATGCTGATGAAAGTTATGAAATTATAATAGGAACATTGGGGAGTAGCAAGCTAATTGACAATTTGGCTTTGTCCGGAAAACTGGATACAAAAGACCTAAAAGGGAAATGGGAAAGTTTTGTCATTACAACAATAGACAACCCAAGAAAATCAGGACAAAAACGTTTGGTAATAGCAGGTAGCGATAGGCGTGGTACTATTTATGGAATTTACGAATTATCGAAACAACTAGGGGTTTCACCATGGTATTGGTGGGCTGATGTACCTGTTAAAAAACGTAAAGTTGCCTATGTTTTACCAGGACGTTTTACATCAGGTGAGCCTAAAGTCAAATACAGGGGTATATTTATAAATGATGAAGACTGGGGGCTAAAACCATGGGCATCAAATAACTTTGAGAAAGACCTTAAAGACATTGGTCCAAAAACATATGCACAGGTATGTGAGTTGTTGCTTCGTTTAAGAGGAAACATGGTTGCTCCTGCCATGCATAGTGTTACAGGCGCTTTCTATTCCCATCCGGAAAGTAAAATAGTGGCTGATGATTATGGTATCATTATTACAACATCTCATTGTGAACCGTTGTTATTCAATAATGCCGCCAAATCCGAATGGGACACTAAACGCGATGGTGAGTGGAATTACGCTAAAAACAAAGAGGTTATCCTAAAAAAAATGGATGATCGTGTGAAAGAAGCATCTCCTTTTGAAAATATCTACACAATGGCGATGCGTGGAGTACACGATGAAGGACTGAGAGGCAATCTGACTAATGATGAAAAAGTAAACGTACTTGCCGAGGTAATGACTGACCAAAGAAAAGTACTCGAAAAATATTTGAAAAAGCCAATAACTGATATTCAACAAATTTTTGTGCCTTATAAGGAAACAATGGATGTTTATGAACTTGGATTAAAAGTTCCCGAGGATATTACCATGGTTTGGGTAGACGATAATTATGGGTACATCAAGCGTCTTGGCAATGACGAAGAACAGAAACGAAGTGGAGGAGCAGGAGTATATTACCATACTTCCTATCTGGGAGCCCCGCATGATTATTTATGGTTAAATACTACTCCTCCGGTACTAATGTATGAAGAGTTGAAAAAGGCTTATGATACCGGAGCAAATAGATATTGGCTCATTAATATTGGAGATATAAAACCAGCAGAGCTAGGAATGCAGACTTTTTTTGACTTTGCCTGGAATGTTGACAAGTACGATTATACAAGTATTAATAATCATCAAAGCAAATATTTGGCATCAATTTTTGGTGCGAAATATGAAAACACACTCAAGGATATTTTGGACAATTATTATAGACTTGCATGGAGCCGAAAGCCAGAGTTTATGGGGTGGGAACGTGAATGGGATGCCCCGAAATACAAAGAAATTGCGAATACCGCCTATTCTTTTCAAAACTATAATGATGCAGAGCAGCGTTTGGCGGATTATGAGCGAATTTCAGGACTGGCGAATAAAATAATGAATGAGCTGCCCGAAAGCAGCCGTCCGGCATTTTTCGAATTAGTTGCTTATCCGGTTTTGGGTTCTTATCAAATGAACCGTAAATTTCTTTTGGCACAGCTCAATAATGAGCAATTGAAAGCAAATAATTTTGCCGTTGCCAATTGGGCGGCAGAGCAAACGAAAACGGCATTTGATAGTATTAATGATTTAAACAAAATGTATAATACGTTGCTCAATGGAAAATGGAATGGCATGATGATGATTGCACCAGGCTTTGTTGCTAAATATCAGGATATGCCTAAGGTTGTTTATACTGAAGGAGCGGGAAGCACACCTGTTGATTTGTCACCCAAAAAAAGTAAAAATAGTTTAGAAGGCTGTACAGTTATTGATTTAAAAAAGTTTAAAAATAAAGTTTCAGCAAAAAAACATACTCTCCGCATTGTAGAAGGTATAGGTTATGACGGGAGTGTTATTCAGCTTGGTGAGGCAACCGAAGAAACTGCAGATCCTAAAAATCGCAACGGAACCCGATTTGAATACGAATTTACTACTAAAAATACCGACTCTGTGACCGTTTATGTTTATAGCGTCCCATTTTGGGCGCTTCATAAAGGAAAGAGTACCCAGTTTGGCATATCAGTAGATGGACAAGAAGCATTAGTTGCCAAAAATGATCATAAAGAATTTTCAGACTCGTGGAAAGATAGAGTTCTCCAGAATGGAGCCGTATCGATAGCCAAATTTCAAGTTGCAAAAAACACCACAAAACATACGTTGAGTTTAATTTGTGGTGATCCGGGCTTGATGATTCAGCGTGTAGTAATCGATTGGGGCGGCTTAAAGAAAAGTTACGTTGGACCTAGTGTTAATTTGAAGGATGAATTCAAAAACCATCAATAAATTTTAAATTTTGATAAAAGTAATATGAGAGAAAAATTTATAAAATGGATTGTATTTCTAAGTCTTTTCATTCTAGTAGGATGTAAATCCAATCAGCTTAATAGTGGAATAGAAAAAAATGCTCCAAATTGGGTAGGAACATGGGCTACGGCGCAAATGCTTGTTGAACCCAATAATATGCCACCAGCTCCAGGGCTGACTGAAAATACATTGAGGCAGATTATCAGGGTTTCCATTGGAGGAAAAAAGTTGAGGTTGCGCTTTTCAAATATATATAGCGATCAGCCTACCGTTTTAAAATCGGTAAGTATTGCAAATGTTGCTGACGCTCCGGCTATTGATGCAGTAACTCAAATGACACTCAGCTTCAAGGGAAATCAGGGAATAACAATGAATCCTCATGAAGAAGTATTTTCAGATGCTTTTGATTTTGAATTGCAACCGGGACAGCTTTTGGCAATTACCATTCATTATGGAACTGCTTCGCAAAAAACATCCGGCCATCCGGGTTCCCGAACAACCTCTTATATTTTGGAGGGAGATAATCTGAACAACGCTACTTTTTCAGGTGCGGTGAAGACAGATCATTGGTATTCAATTATGGGAGTGGATGTTATTGCACCTAAAAAATCTGCGAATATCGTTTGTTTAGGAAATTCAATTACTGATGGGCGGGGTTCAGGAACTAACAAACAGAACCGCTGGACAGATATACTCTCTGCCCGTTTATTAGAGAATAAAAACACGACCGATGTGGGGGTTTTGAATTTAGGAATTGGAGGAAACTGTGTGACAAGGGGAGGATTAGGGCCAACCGCACTGGATCGTTTTGACAGGGATGTACTTTCTCAGGCCGGAACAAAATGGTTGGTAATCCTCGAAGGGATAAATGATATTGGAGGAATCAGGAATGCCGAAGAGGCTCCTGTCAGAGCACAGGAATTGATCGATGCCTATAAAGTGATGATTGCCAAAGCTCATGCAAAAAACATTAAGGTTTACGGCTGCACTATTCTGCCTTTCGAAAAATCATTTTATGACAAACCTTTCCGTCAGGACGCTAGAGACATTGTAAATGCGTGGATTAGAAACAGCGGCAGTTTTGATGCAGTTATTGATTTTGATAAAGAAATGGCGTCAGAGCCTAGGTCGAAAACCATTTTGTCCAATATGCATGATAAGGATTTTTTACATCCAAATGAATTGGGTTACCGCAGAATGGGTGAAGCCATAGATTTGAATTTATTTAAATAAAAATGATTTATAGTATGAAAAAAAATATCAAGCTGATGTTATTTGCCATCTTATTGTTTACTGCAAACACTGTGCTTTCACAAAACCCTAATTTCCATATTTATTTGAGTTTTGGCCAATCCAATATGGAAGGAAATGCCAAAATTGAGCCTCAGGATACCGTTGAGGTTGATGGACGTTTTCAGGTTTTGGAAGCGGTAAACTGCCCAGAACTTAAACGTGAAAAAGGGAAATGGTACACCGCAGTTCCACCATTATGCCGCTGTAAAACGGGTTTGACGCCAACCGATTATTTTGGAAGAACAATGGTAGCAAATCTTCCTAAAAATGTAAAAGTTGGGATTATTAATGTAGCAGTAGGAGGCTGTAAAATAGAGCTTTTTGATAAAGATAAATATGAAACATATATGACAACCGCTCCCGACTGGATGAAAGGAATGGTCAAGGAGTATGATGAAAATCCTTATGCAAGATTGGTCGAAATGGCAAAAATTGCCCAGAAAGACGGAGTGATAAAAGGAATTTTATTGCATCAAGGGGAATCAAATACAAATGATACGCTTTGGACAAAAAAGGTCAAAATTATCTATGATAATTTAATGAAGGATCTTAATCTGAATCCAAAAAATGTTCCGCTACTTGCCGGTGAAACTGTTAATGCTGACCAAGGCGGAAAGTGTGCGAGCATGAATGCAATTATTGCTACTCTCCCCAAAACAATTCCTAATTCCTATGTGATTTCGTCCAGCGGATGTACTGTTGCCAAAGATAATCTGCATTTTGACGCAGCCGGTTATAGAGAATTAGGTAAAAGATATGCAGAGAAGATGCTTTCGCTAAAAAAATAAGGCTTCTAAAATAATATAGAATTTCAGCAATGATTTTTACAGCCAATCAGCCAAATAAAGTTTACGTAATGAAAAAGCCAACTAAAGTTTTTTGTGATAGCAGTGATGGAAGACTACTTCTGGTAATGCATTTCCTGCTGCTGTCTGTATTTGCTCAAGCACAGGAAAAAATCACTTTATATACTGCTACAGTTCCCAATTCAAAACCATCGGTTATAAAGGAGTCAGGAAATGGTGTGTTTAAAGATGTGACTGTGCCAACGCTTGAATACTTTAAACCGAATGCCGAAAAAGCTTCGGGAACAGCGATAATTATAGTTCCGGGCGGAGGTTATTCCGTTGTGGTGTACGATGGTGAAGGGGTAAGCACCGCCAAAGCTTTGGCTGAAAAAGGTATTGCAGCATTTGTACTAAAATACAGATTGCCAAATGACGCAATCATGACGGACAAAAAAATTGGTCCGCTGCAGGATGCACAGCAAGCCATTAAATTAGTGAGAGACAATGCTGAAAAATTGGGATTGAACAAAAATAAAATTGGGATTATGGGTTTTTCAGCAGGCGGGCATCTGGCTTCTACCGCTGCAACTCATTTTGAAAAAGCCTATATAGAAAATAAGGAGAATACCAACCTTCGGCCAGATTTCCAGATTCTGGTGTATCCCGTTATCAGTATGACAAATGCTTTGACTCACACAGGTTCACGAGATAATTTACTGGGAAAAAATCCAAGTGATGAAGATATCAATTTGTTTTCAAATGAGTTGCAGGTTCAGGCTAATACTCCTCCCGCATATTTGACACATACTGCTGATGATACTACAGTAGATGTAGATAATAGTATTGTCTATTTTGAAAAACTAAGGCATAATAAAGTGAATGCCGAAATGCATATTTATCCAAAAGGAGGTCATGGATTTATTTTTAAACAAGCAGGTTGGATGGAACCATTATTTGGCTGGCTTGAAAATAATGCTTGGCTGAAAAAATGATTTTGTCACACTATTTTTAAATAACTAACCAACCCTATAAAATGAAAAACCAAGGATATGTATTCAAAACCATTCATAAAACAGGCATATTCCTATTGACTGTTATTGTTGCTTCCAATTCGCTTTTTGCTCAAACAAAAAAAGGTACAAAAGGAGCATTTGAAAATATAAAATACAGAAATATCTTTTTAGAGGCAGGATATAAAAAAGCAGCTATAGACGGGAAACTTTCCAAGGCTTATCACGATGTTTTTGAAGGGTCCAATCGTGTTTATTTCACCGTTGGAGATACGATGGCTTATGTATCGGATGTGAAAAATAAAGATGCGAGAACAGAAGGAATGTCATACGGAATGATGGTCGCTGTCCAGCTGAATAAAAAAGATGTTTTCGATAAAATCTGGAGATTCTCAAAGGCTTATTTACAACATCAAAGCGGTTCTCGCGAGGGGTATTTTGCATGGAGTTTTAATCCGGTTACGATGAAGCAAAACTCTCCCGGATCAGCCTCTGATGGGGAATTGTATTATATAACCAGCCTTTTGTTTGCCTCTAACAAATGGGGTAACAACACTGGTATTAATTATTACAGGGAAGCCAGACGAATACTGGATGCGATGTGGAAAAAAGACGGCACGGGCAATATTTATAATCTGATTGATACCCAACACAAGCAAATAACTTTTGTACCCGAAGGTAAAAATTATAATTGGACAGACCCGTCGTATCATTTGCCTGCTTTTTATGAAGTCTGGGCCGAATATGCAAAAGACGGACATGAGGAATTTTATAAAGCTTGTGCCGATACTTCAAGGGTATTTTTTCATAAAGCGACACATCCGGTAACAGCCCTTAATTCCGATTATACGGAATTTGATGGAAAACCTCATGTTACGCCTTGGATGCCAGCAGGATTTCGTTACGATTCATGGAGGGTTCCAATGAATATTGCAATGGATTATGCTTGGTTTGGCAAAGACAAAAAATGGCAGAAAGAGTATGCCGTGAAGTTTCAGAAGTTTTTGAGGTCTAAAGGAATGGATACCTATCAGGATCAGTTCAACCTTGATGGTTCAACCCCGGAATTCTTTTTGCAGGCCGGCCCGGTAAAAAAATTAAGACACTCAATTGGATTAGTGGCCACAGCGGCAACAACAGCAATGATAAGTGATGAAAAGGGAAGTTTGGATTTTGTGCGGGCAGTTTGGAACGCCAAGCTAGAACCTTATGAAGATGGATATTTCGACCCTTATTATGATGGGCTAATGTATCTTTTTAGTCTGATGCATTTAAGTGGTAACTACAAGATAATCACCCCGACAGCGCATTAGATTTTTTGTAATGAAATATAAAGAAAGAAAAATAGAGTATTCATTAGAATTTTAAAAAAAACAAAAACTATGAAACATTGTAATTTTTTTGTTGTGTTATCAATGACTTTAATCAGTTCATTGGCTATTGCACAGAATGAGCCATTAAAAATAACGGAAGATTTTAAGCCTTCATCAGTAAATCAGCCAGGACAAGAGTATCCACAGGTTAATTCTCAGGGATATGCCCGATTTAAAATTTTGGCTCCACAAGCACAATCGGTTGTTGTGAGTCTCGGATTGGGTGGAGCAAAAGGAGGAACTGTTCTTACGAAAGGCGAAAATGGTTTTTGGACAGGAACTACTGGCGGCGCAATGGACGAAGGATTTCATTATTATCACGTAACCGTTGACGGAGGTGTTTTTAATGACCCTGGTGCCTTGAATTTTTACGGTTCTACCCGCTGGGAAAGCGGAATTGAAATTCCTGCTCATGACCAAGATTTTTATGCCTTGAAAAATGTTCCTCATGGTCATGTACAGCAAATTATGTTTCCGTCCAAAAGCACCAATACTTCACGTCGTGCTTTTGTTTATACACCACCGGGTTATTCTAAGGAACAATCAAAACGCTTTCCTGTTTTGTATTTGCAGCACGGTTGGGGCGAAGATGAAACCGCTTGGAGTAATCAGGGACATGTCAATTTAATTATGGATAATTTGATTGCAGAAGGCAAGATAAAACCATTCATGATCGTGATGACGTATGGCATGACCAATGAAGTTAAATTTGGAGGTTTGGCAAGTTTCAAGATAGAACCTTTTCAGACAGTTCTTGTAGATGAATTGATACCTTATGTTGATTCGAACTTTCGTACTCTGGCCAATCAGGCGCATCGTGCAATGGGAGGTTTGTCAATGGGGGGTATGGAAACACATACGATTACGCTTAATAAACCTGAGGTTTTCTCTCATTTTGCACTCCTTAGCGGAGGTATCTATAAACCTGAAGAAATTAAGGAAAAGTCTAAAATCAAACTTATATTTACAAGTTGTGGAAGCCGTGAAAATCCAGATAAGGTAAAAAGCACAACCTCTGCCCTGAAAGATGCGGGATTCAATGCAGTTTCTTATGTCTCTGAAGGGACGGGACATGAATTTCAAACTTGGCGCCGTAGTTTGAAAGAACTGGCTCCACTTCTGTTTACGGATCAAAAATAAGGTAGGCTTAGTCACAATTATAAAGCATTTTAAAATGAAATTAAATTATATTCTTTTTCTTTTTTCTGCAGCAATAATTTCTGATCATTGTTTTTCGCAGTCCAATTCATCTGATGTTCTGGAGGATTTTAAGCCTTCCTCATTAAACCAACAGGGTAAATTGTACCCTCAGGTGAATTCCCAGGGTCGGGTGAGAGCAAGTATTTCTGCTCCACAAGCGAATAAGGTTCAGCTTGATCTTGGAGGTATTAAATACGATATGGTAAAAGATGATAAAGGTGTCTGGACAGGAGTGTCTAATCCTCAGGATGAAGGATTTCATTATTATCAATTGAATATTGACGGGGCTTCGGTTCCAGATCCTGGGACAGTATATTTTTATGGTGCAGGAAGATTAGGCAGCGGAATAGAGATTCCGGCTCCTGATCAGGATTTTTTTGCACTCGAGGATGTTCCCCACGGTCTTGTAAGTGAAACTATTTATTTTTCAAAATTGACCAATTCCTCCCGACGCTGTTTTGTTTATACTCCCGCTGGTTACCATGAAAATTCAAAAAACCGCTATCCGGTTCTTTATCTTCAGCATGGAAGTTTTGAGGACGAAACGAGTTGGTCAGTTCAGGGCAAAGCCAATTTGATTTTGGATAATTTAATTGCTTCAAGGCAAGCGGTTCCCATGATTGTTGTTATGGACAATGGATATGCTTATAAAAACCAAGGAAGTGCGGATAATAAGCCAGTATCGGTTTTTGAAGAAGTAATGGTAAATGAGATTATTCCAATGATTGATGCAAAGTTCCGAACTATTTCAGATCGCGAGCATCGGGCAATTGCGGGACTCTCGATGGGAGCCAATCAAACGATGAGGATAGCCATGAACCATTTGGACAAGTTTGCTTATTACGGTGGATTTAGTGGTACTTCAAATTACCCAAGCACAGACGAAATTAATCCGGCAGTATTTTTAGACGGAAAGTTTAATGACGGAAAAGCAGTAAGTAAACAGCTTAAAGTTTTATGGCTCGGACTTGGAACAAAAGAACCAAATCCTTTTCCTGCTTCGGTAGGGGCTTTCAGAAAAATGCTTGATAAGCAAGGTATCCGGCATGTGTTTTATGAGTCTAAAGGCACTGCCCACGAGTGGCTAACCTGGAGAAGATCCTTGCATCAGTATGCAGGATTATTATTTAAGTAAAAGATTATTCTATTAACCAAAAAACCATATTTATGATGAAAAAAAATCTCTTGTCAATTGTTGCCTTAGTCGTTATGACGGGCAGTTTATTGGCACAAAAAATCGAAAAAGAAGGCCCGAAAGGCTTTGACCAGCTTCGGACAGGAATTCCTAACGGGAAAGTAGAGAGCTTGGAATACAATTCTACAACTGTGGGAACCAATAGGAAAGTGACTGTTTATACTCCTCCAGCATTTGATAAAAATAAAAAATATCCAGTTTTATATTTACTCCACGGAATAGGCGGTGACGAGAAAGAATGGCTTAATGGAGGCAGTCCGCAAGTAATACTGGACAATCTGTATTCCGAAGGCAAGATAATGCCTATGATCGTTGTTATGCCAAACGGCCGTGCAATGAAGGATGACAGTGCCACAGGCAATATAATGGCTCCCGATAAAGTGCAGGCTTTTGCCACTTTTGAGAAAGATTTGTTAAATGACCTAATCCCTTTTATCGAAAAAAAATACCCAACGCTCAAGGACAGGGAACACCGCGCAATTGCCGGTTTGTCTATGGGCGGAGGACAGTCCTTGAATTTCGGTTTGGGGAATTTGGATAAGTTTGCATGGATTGGAGGATTTTCATCAGCGCCGAATACCAAGAAGCCACAAGACTTGGTTCCGAATCCAGAAGAAGCAAAAAAGAAATTAAAACTGCTCTGGATTTCCTGTGGAGACAATGACAGGCTCATTGAAAACAGCAAACGAACCCATGAATATTTGTCTGCCAATAACGTGCCACACATCTATTACATTGAGCCGGGAGTACATGATTTTAAGGTTTGGAAAAATGGTTTGTATATGTTTTCACAGTTTCTATTTAAAGATGTCGATCCATCCAGTTTTCAAAAATATACGGGTCCTGCGGGAAATTGGTAATTAAGGGTTATTGTAAAAGGAGTTAGCTGATGAATTATTAATCAGATTAACAGTTGCAGAAACTATTATTAAAAAATATAAATCGCTAATTAAAATAAAAATTAATGAAAAGTATTCACAGTTGGATTACAGTATTGATAATCTGTATGTATTGGCCTTTAAGAGCAACAGAACCTTTTATAAAGAATGAAAAAAGTGCTGATGTTATTGTTCTAAAAGAAAAATCGGTAAATCTTTCTTTCTTGGTTAATACCACATTGGATGCAGGTATTATGCGGGCTGTAGGCAATCTACAGTCCGATTTTGAGAAAGTTACGGGTACAAAACCTTCTATCCTTAATCAAAACCCAAATGCTTCATCACCGCTTATTATAATTGGGATGGCCGGAAATCCCATTATCGATAATTTAATTAAACAAAAGAAAATTGACGGAAAAGCGTTGATCGGGAAAAATGAAAAATTTATTATTCAGAATGTTCAAAATCCGTTTAAAGGCGTTCAGGAAGCGGTTGTAATTGCTGGCAGTGACAAGCGTGGGACAATCTACGGGATTTATGAATTATCAAAACAAATTGGTGTTTCACCGTGGTACTATTGGGCCGATGTTCCCGTGAAGCAGAATGATAATATTTATTTTTCAAAAGGGACGTACACAGATGGAGAGCCTGCGGTAAAGTACAGAGGTATTTTTCTAAACGATGAAGCACCCGCACTAAGCGGTTGGGCGAAGCAAACCTTTGGAGGATTAAACAGTCGTTTTTATGAAAAAGTATTTGAACTGTTACTTCGTTTAAAATCGAATTATATCTGGCCGGCGATGTGGGGAAATGCTTTTTATGATGATGACCCTGCAAGTGGACCACTGGCTAATGAAATGGGCATTATCATTGGAACATCTCACCATGAACCGATGGCTCTGGCCCAAACGGATTGGCATCGTTATATCAAAAAAAATAATCTTCCTAATGTTTGGGATTATTCCAAAAACAAAACGGTTTTAGATGAATTTTGGAAAAGTGGTATAAGTCGCAGTAAAAATTGGGAAAAACTAGTAACAATAGGGATGCGTGGTGACGGCGACGAGGCTATGAGTAATGGAACCAATATCAGTCTATTAGAAAACATAGTAAAAGAACAACGCCAGATTATTTCGCAGGTAACCGGAAAAGCACCAAATAATACTCCTCAGGTTTGGGCATTATATAAAGAAGTGCAGGATTACTATGATCAGGGAATGCGTGTGCCCGATGATGTAATTCTACTTTTTTGCGATGACAATTGGGGTAATGTTCGCAAACTTCCTGATTTGACCAAACCATTGCATAAAGGTGGTTACGGAATGTATTATCATTTTGATTACGTTGGAGCACCACGAAATTCAAAATGGATTAATATAAGCCCTATTCAAAGAGTTTGGGAACAGATGAATCTGAGCTACGAGCATGGTGTAGACAAAGTTTGGATCGTCAATGTTGGTGATCTGAAGCCAATGGAATTCCCAATCAGCTTTTTTTTGGATATGGCATGGAATCCCAAGAAATTTAATTCCCAGAATTTATTCGATTTTACTGAGCAGTGGGCTACGGAACAATTCGGAAAGAAATATTCCAAAGAAATTGCCGGTTTTCTAAATACCTATCCAAAATTCAATCGTCGCGTGACTCCGGAAACGCTCGATAGTCAAACGTACAGTCTTGAAAATTACAATGAGTTTCAAACGGTGGTGAATGATTATAAAAACTTGGCATTGGATGCCTACAGGGTTTATAATGAATTGCCAAAGGAATATAAAGATGCTTATTTTCAATTGGTACTGTATCCAATCGATGCCTGTAGTAATTTATACGAAATGTATTTTGCGCAAGCCAGAAATAAAAAACTATTTCAGCAAAAGGATATTGAAGCCAATTATTATGCCGATGTAGTGAAAAGGAAATTCGAACGGGATTCGGTTCTTCAATATAGATATAATAATGAAATTGCCGGTGGAAAGTGGGCGCATATGATGGATCAGATGCGTATTGGATACAAAAGTTGGAATGATTCCCGTAAAAATATATTGCCCGAAATCAAATACGTTGCAGAATCCGAGAAAATTGTACCAAAAGTTTTTGTGGAAAAAGACGGCTATGTATCCATTGAAGCGGAGCATTTTTCGGCAGTTAGTGATCTAAAAAGAATCCATTGGGAAGTTATTCCTGATTTTGGAAAAACTAAAAGCGGAATTACAACTTTTCCTCAGAATCTTTATCCCGATCCAAAGGAAAATGTTTTTGTAGAGTATGAAATTAATTTTACTTCCACAGGTGAATTTAATGTAGAACTTCTTCTGGCTCCAACCCTTAATTTTAATAGCAATAAAGGACTTCGTTATGAAATTTCCTTTGACGGAGACAACCCGCAGGTAGTAAACTTTAATGGAAAATACAGGGGCGAATTAGGAAAATGGCAGGCAGAACACATGATTAAATCGGCTACCAAACACAGCATTTTAAAACCTGGAAAACATACACTGCGCATCAAAGTATTGGATGCCGGAATCGTGCTGGAAAAAATACTTATAGACTGTGGCGGATTAAAGCCAACTTATCTCGGAGCTCCCGAAAGTAACCGTATAAACCAAGAATAGTTTTAATATTTTATGACTGTCCGCCAAGCGGAAAAAAGTAATATATTTTTTGACCATTAGGATAACAAGAAAATTAAGTTTTCAAGCTTAATGAACCTTGATTAATCTTAATGGTTAGGAAAAAAACAGCTTTATTTTTAATAAACCAACAAAATTTCAGGGTTGGTATCATTAGCGGATAGTCATATAATTTTAGTCAAATCATTTAAGAAATAGCAAGAATATGAAAAAATTACACCCGTTGAGATTACTAATACTGGCTGTTTTAATTATATCATCAGCCCAATTAATGGCACAAAATGCAAAAGTACAGATAGATAAAAACAAAACATATCAAAAAATAACTGGTTTTGGAGGTTTTGTATGCAGTCCCCAATTTGGTTATAATCACATGTCCCCAGATGAAATCAAAAAAATGTGGGGGGCAAACAGCCAAGCCGGCTACAACATTATGCGTCTTTACATTCCTAATGAGAGTAACTGGCCTTCGACATTGGCAACGGCAAAATTGGCCAAAAACGATTTGGGTTTAACGATTTTTGCCAGTCCTTGGACAATGCCGGCAGAATGGAAAACCAATAACAGCGAAGTTGCCGTCTTTACCGATGCAAACGGAGTTCAGCAGATCGGTTACCTGAAAGAAGAACGTTATGAAGATTATGCTTTATATCTTAATCGTTTTGTGACGTATCTTAGGGATAATGGAGTAGAGCTCGATTATATCTCCATTCAGAACGAGCCTGATGAACGAGCCACCTATCAAGGTTGTATTTGGATACCTGTGCAGATAGCGACTTTTGTTAAAAATTACGGGCATCTTATCAATTGTAAAGTGATCGCTCCGGAAAGTGTGGGGTATTCGGACTCTTTTGCAACTGCTTTTCTGGATACTGACACTATGAAGAATTTTGAGGTTTACGGCGTTCATCAATACGGAGGTATTCAGTCAAAATACAAACAATTCCAGAATTACAACAAAGAAATCTGGATGACAGAATATCTTATTAACTGGAATTCAACAGGTACACCCCGTGATTTTAACTGGGGGATTGATGCTTTTAGTTTTGCAAACAGTGTCAATGATGCTATGCTTGGTAATGTTAATGCCTGGATTCATTATGCCACAAAGCGTTATTATGCATTGATGGGAGACGGGACAAATGGAACCGTGACAGGAGAAATTACAAAAAGGGGGTACATTCTTTCGCAATATGCAAAATTCACAACCGGTACAACACGTGTGGAAGCGACCTGGAGCGATGCTACTTCACAGCTCAAGGGTTCATCATACATCACTCAAGCAGGAGATAAGGTTGTGCTAACGGTAATTAATCCTTCGCAGGGCAGTTACAATCTTACGGTAGATTTGCCTTTTTATACTGTAAAAGGAACTAAAACAATAACCAGTCAGAATATTGATATGCAGTCTAATGCTGTGAGTTTTGGTGAAACATTTCGTCCGGTCGTAACAGTTGAACCTTCGAGTTTTATCACTTTTATATTTGAAAAAAGCCGTGAAAGAACGCCTTCGCAAATGAGTGGCAAAGAGGTTCATTATGCTAAAATTGAAAATCAGACTTCAACAAATCCAACATTTGGGACAGCCTATCAGATGAGTAACAAAACCTTGACATTTTCAAACGCTGCTCCTTTGATAAGTGCAAATATGACTAATTCTAACGGGTATTTAAAATTGGATAATCTTTACAATAAATTTATAATACATGTTAAGAGTTTCACTAGCGCAAATCAGGCCAATTCGGATAACACGACTTTGTACTATATCAATGACAAAGGGGAAGTAAAATCCAGAAATTATGGAAAGTTTAATTTTCCGCTGGCGGGAGAATTTGACCTGACATTTGATATTTCTAAATCTGTTCTTACTGATGGATGTACCGGAATTATTGGCCTTCGAAATTCTAATTTTAGTTCAGTACTTACCTTAAATCTCGGTGATGTTTATTTTAACATTGCTGATGAAAGAGCAGCCGAATTCAGCGGAATATATTCAGATGACGACAGTCTTTTGATGGATGCATTGCAAAACAGTAACTACGTGTCGTTAGATTTTAGAAATGCCAGCGGTATCGGTACATCACAGGACTGGCGTGCCAAATCTGCCAATAAAAACAGCATTTTCTACACTTCGGCGGCTAATAGTTCAGCTAATGTAGTCTCGGGCGCTATCGCCAATAATTTAACGCTTATGGATAAGGGAGGTGATTTTAATGTTCCTTTCAATTTTTCAGCCACAACGGCTTCTTTTACCAAAACTATTTCGGGTCAGGATATTGTAGTCCTGCCGTTTGATGCCTTAATACCACAGGGAGTAACAGCCTTCACTTTGGTCCCTTCATCTACTAAAATTACCTGTAATCAGATTCAGAATATAATTCCGGCAAATACGCCAGTCTTAATAAGCGGTTCGGGCACTTTTGTTTTCAACGGATCTGGAAATGTCTCTACTCCAAAGGTTCTTGCAACAGATCAGCTGAATTCAGTGTACATTGGGTATAAGGCTCCTGCAGGAAGTTATACTTTCAAAACAGTAAACAATGTAACTGGATTTTATCCTGTAACGGCTGGAAGCGAACCGTTACTTTCATCGTTTAATTTTTATTTAAGTGAAAAAAATGCGTACACTGTAAATCTTCTTCCGCTGGAATTTGCAACATTAAGCACGGCTCAAAATGATTTGGATGATGCCGTCGGTTTCAAATTGTATCCAAACCCGGCAAGAAGTGAAATTTTTCTTGACAGCCTGCCTTCTGATTTTAATTACAAAATCTTTAATACTGAAGGGCGCTTGATGAATTCAGGAACTTTGGAAAACGGAAATAAGAGAATATCAATAGAATTGCTGCCTTCAGGAGTTTATTTTATAAAGGGAATCAGCGGAGATATTACAATAAACAAGAAGTTTATAAAGAAATAATTAGGATTACCCTTTAACCTGAACTCGATTATTCATAGATATCGTTCCGATGGAGCTTAAAAACACTGCCATATTGAAATTCTATAAATAGTATGCTCCAATGGAGCTGAAGTTTCTAAACTAGTATGGAATTTAGCCACAGAGTGGCAAGATATTTATAGAAAACAATAACAGTTTAGTATTAGAGCTCCATAGGAGCGAAATATAAAAACATAGTAATAATCGAGTTCAGGTTTTTAAGTAATCAAAAAATGTTGACCTGCGACAGTATTTATTGTAGCAGGTCATTTTATAACTCAAAATTGCTTTTCGGGCAGATCAAAGAAACTATGAAAACATATTTATTAAATTTTCTTTTTTTTCTGGGAATTTCATCATTTGCCCAAGAAAAAAATGACTTAAAGCTATGGTATAATAGCCCTTCAGGCAAAGTCTGGGAAAATGCACTTCCGATTGGAAATGGTTTTCAGGCTGCGATGGTATATGGCAATGTGGAAAAAGAAATTTTCCAATTAAATGAAGGTACTGTTTGGAGCGGAAGTCCTAACAGAAATGATAATCCTAATGCGAAAACAGCATTGGAGGAAATAAGAAATTTGCTTTTTCAGGGTGAATATAAAAAAGCGGAAAAGTTAACAAATGAAAATATAATTACTAAAAAATCTCATGGGCAGATGTTTCAGCCTGTTGGGAATTTAGAGCTGAGTTTTTTTGATCAGCAAAATTATACGGATTACTATCGGGAACTGGATATTGAAAAGGCTATTACAAAGACAGTTTATAAGGTAAATGGTGTTACTTACACCAGAGAAGCTTTTACCTCTTTTCCGGATAGGGTTTTAGCAATAAAACTCTCTGCGGATAAACCTGCGAAATTGACTTTTGCAGCAGATTTTACGTCAGAACACAAGAAGCAAAAAATAGTTGCCAATGGTAATAATGAAATTTCTCTTTTGGGAACTACCAGCGATCATGAAGGAGTAGAAGGCAAGGTGAAATTTAATGCGCTAGCCCGATTTAAAGTGGATGGTGGAAGCATAAATTCTGTTGGCAGCTCGATAAAAATTGAAAAGGCAAATTCGGTGGTGATATACGTTTCCATTGCGACGAACTTTGTTAATTATAATGATATTACCGGTAATGAAATTGAACTGACAAAGTCTTTTTTGGATAAAGCATTCAGCAAGAATTTTGACAAAATGAAAATAGCTCATATTGTCAGTTATCAAAAATTATTCAATAGGGTTAAACTGGATTTAGGCACTACAATAGCTGCAAAATTACCAACAGATGAAAGATTGGCCAATTTTAGAAACGTTTCAGATCCTTCTTTTGTATCCTTATATTATCAGTATGGAAGATATTTGTTGATTTCGTCTTCACAACCCGGAGGTCAGGCAGCAAATCTTCAAGGTATTTGGAATCGTAATTTAAGACCTGCCTGGGACAGTAAGTACACTATCAATATTAATACCGAAATGAATTATTGGCCTGCCGAGAAAACAAATTTGGCAGAAATGCATCAGCCTCTTTTGAAAATGATTCAGGAATTAGCCGAAACGGGTAAAGAAACTGCAAAAGTTATGTATGGAGCCAGAGGCTGGGTTGCCCATCATAACACAGATATATGGAGAATTAATGGCCCTGTTGATGGAGCGACTTGGGGAGTATGGAATGCAGGGAGCGGTTGGTTAAGTCAGCACGTATGGGAACACTATTTATATACGGGAGATAAAAAATATCTTCAGTCAGTATATGATATATTAAAAGGTGCGGCAGTTTTTTATTCGGATTTTTTGGTAAGGCATCCTGCTAATGGCTGGTTCGTTGTGGCTCCGGGAAATTCACCTGAAAATGCCCCAAAAGCACATCAGGGTTCGGCAATAACTGCGGGCTCTACCATGGATAATCAGATAGTGTTTGATGTATTCAGCACTGCTATAAAGGCTTCGGAGATATTAGGTATGGATAAGGAATTTGCCGACAGTCTTAGAACGATGCGTAAAATGCTGCCACCAATGCAAATCGGGAAGTACAACCAGTTACAGGAATGGTTAGATGACGTCGATGATCCTAAGGATAACCACCGTCATATTTCACATCTTTATGGTTTGTATCCTTCAAATCAAATTTCGGCGTATCGGACTCCTGAACTTTTTGCAGCAGCCAAGAATACACTCATTCAAAGAGGTGATGTTTCTACCGGATGGAGTATGGGGTGGAAGGTTAACTGGTGGGCAAAAATGCAGGACGGAAACCATGCTTATGCGTTGATTAAAAATCAATTGACTCCGCTTGGCGTAAATGAAGGAGGGGGTACATATAACAATCTTTTTGATGCACATCCTCCATTTCAAATCGATGGAAATTTTGGCTGTACGTCAGGGATTACAGAAATGGTAATGCAAAGTTCAGATGGAGCGATTCAATTACTTCCAGCTTTGCCGGACGCTTTAAGCGAATATGGAGAAATAAGTGGTTTGAAAGCAAGAGGGGGTTTTGAAATAAAGGATTTGAAATGGAAGCAGGGAAAATTAACAGCCGTGAGTATTCAGTCCAATCTGGGAGGGAACTTAAGATTGAGAACTCCCAACGAAATGACTTTAAGCGATAATAAAAATTTGAAAAAAGCCTCAGGAGCCAACCCAAACGTTTTTTATCAGGTCGATGAGGTTCAAAAGCCTATTGTTTCCAAAGAATCAGACCTTAAATCATTGGATGTAAAGCCAACATATTTATACGATCTAATGACTGCAAAAGGTAAAACATATACTTTTACCATTAAATAATTTAGAGCAATTCCTCAAAATGAAGTTATCTACATCATGAATTGTAAAAATTAAATATACAGGAATAACAAAGTAAAAAGACCGATTTTGAATCTCAAAATCGGTCTTTTTTTTTCTATTTTAAAGTCGGTTGATCGCTGTTTGTGTGTCAATAACTACTTCTTACGACAAATGAACTTTTGTTGGCTAAAATTTCTTTGGAACTTGGTATTTTCAAGTAAAAAGAGTGTTTTTTGGTTCCTCTTTCAGCTTGAAAATGATATTGTCCTGATAAATCAGATACCTTTTTAATTTTAAAAAAAATAGCAGCAATTGTTTCTATCCTCTTCTTGCCAAAACATAAGCTTAGTCTTGCAAAACCCACGAATACGGGCAGATTTTGTGCTTTTTGTTACATTTTATTTCACCATGTAACGTAGTGTAAAGTATCTGTAACAAACGAATAGCCCCTCTCTGTTTTTAATAAATACTTTTGAAAGTCTATTTTTTTAATGATTATAAAAAAAATCAGTCTTTATTTTTCATTATCAATAATTATGTTCTTAAAATATAAATTATTAACAGAACATGATTTTATAATGATTCCATAAAACTTAAAGAATTATCAATGGACAACGAATAATATAAGAATTTGCCTAGATGTATATTTTTTTAAAAATTGGAAGAAATGATCGCCTTTTCACTAATTGTGCAATCGGTTGTTTTAAGCTGGTAAAATTTAAGGCGAAGAAAGCTTTTTATTGATACATGAAAATGTACTGAATACGATATAACCAAAATCGATTTTATTGATTCGATCAAATATAAAAAATAATCAATCTATTAACCAATTAACCAAACCAATAACCCTTAAAGCCTATGAATGAAATAAACAATGAATAATTTTTTGTCATTTAGGGAGATACTTATTTTGAATTAGAATTTTCAGAATAAATGTTATTGATCCCAAAAGTGAGTTTGATGAAATAAATCTGTTCTCTTAAGGCAGTTTTATAATGTCAGTTAATTTAAAAAGATAAAATCAACTTAGTTTTTTATCGGCAAAATCATAGCAATCATTATATAGATGAAATCCTATCCCTTTGATTTTAGGGAATAGTAATAATGAAGTTTATGGTTATAAATTAAACTTGTCATTTGAAATAAATTAAAAAAATTAAAATTTAATATGAAAATACAATTAATTAAAATTCCACATAAGATTAAATTCGTGGTAGTAGGAGTTTTGTTTCAGTTTTTGTTTTCCAGTGTATTGTTTGCGAGTGAGAAGGGGTCAGCCTTTTCTTCTTCAATAACAGAACTAAACCAAAAAGAGCAAAATATTATTATTAAAGGTATAATTACTTCCTCAGAAGATAACGTGCCTATCCCTGGCGTAAATGTAAGAGTTAAGGGAAACGCCAATATTTCTGTTACAACTGATTATGATGGGAAATATACAATAAGTCTGCCTTCGTCGGATAGCGTTCTGATTTTTAGCATGGTAGGATATAAAACTATCGAAAGAAGTGCAAAGAATCAGTCTGTAATGAATATTTCAATGTCTTCAGATCAAACACTTTTACAAGAGATTGTAGTTGTCGGTTTTGGTCAACAAAAGAAAAAAAGTGTGGTTGGTGCCATTTCTCAAGTTTCGGGCAAGGTTTTACAACGAACCGGAGGGGTAACTAGTTTAGGAGCTGCACTAACCGGAAACTTACCAGGTGTAACCACTTTGCAAACTACCGGAAAGCCTGGTGAAGAAGATCCGGAAATTATTATTCGTGGAGTTAGCTCATGGAATAATAGTAAACCTCTTGTTTTGGTTGATGGTATCGAACGTGAAATGAATAGTGTTGATATTACTTCGGTTGAAACAGTTTCGGTGTTAAAGGATGCCTCTGCTACTGCGGTATATGGGGTTAGAGGTGCCAATGGTGTAATCCTTATTACGACAAGGAGAGGAGCTGTAGGAAAAGCTAAAATTGATTTTGGTTTTAATGCAATAATGAAGTCAGCTTCAAAACTTCCCGGTAAAATGGATGCTTATGATGCTCTTCAATTTAAAAACAGGGTTATTGAGTATGAGTTAAATCAACAACCTTCTTCTTGGCAATATATGCGATCCCAATCATTTATTGATAATTATCGCAATCAAACTACTTTGGAACAAAGGGAAAGATATCCTAATATCGATTGGCAAGACTATTTGTTTAAAGATCATGCGATGTCATATAATGCCAACGTGAACATATCCGGAGGAACAGAACGGGTGAAATATTTTGTGGCAGCTGATTATGTGAACGAAGGCGACCTTGTTAAGGTGCCACCCAGCGGTCAGGGTTTTGAATCGGGTTATAGTTACAATAGGGTAAATACCAGGGCCAATTTAGATTTTCAATTGACAAAATCAACAACATTCAGAGTGAATCTAGCAGGTTCGTTTGGTGAGAAAAAAGCACCTTGGAGGGTAATTTCTGAGGGTTACATGTGGGCTGGAGCTTACAGTACCCCGCCAGATATCTATATGCCTATATATTCAGATGGTTCTTGGGGATATTCTCCCGATAATCAAGTGCAAGGTGCCAACTCTGCATTGAATTTAGCCATTGGAGGTTCAGAACATAAGACGACTACACGTATTGCTACAGACTTCAATCTTAGACAAGACTTTGGCAAGCTTGTTAAGGGACTTTCGGCCAATGTAACTTTTTCTTTGGATAATACTTTTCTTGAGGAATTTAGAGGAATTAACAATACGGGTTATACTGTTAAGGAAAAATGGATAAATCCTGTTACAGGAGCCGTTACTGTTAGAAATACACCAGATGCAACAACAAATTTTGATTTTTATGAACCAACTATCTGGACTGCAAACGGCGGAACCATGAATGATGGTGCTACGTATCGTAATTTGAATTATCAAGGACAAATAAATTATGCTCGTGATTTTGGGGATCATGCCGTAACAGGTTTGGGTAACTTTCAACGTCAGGAGCAGGCTATTGGAGCTAATATTCCATCTTACCGTGAAGACTGGGTTTTCCGTGTTACTTATGGTTACAAAAAGAAATATTTTATTGACTACAATGGAGCATATAACGGTTCTGAAAAATTTGATGAAGCCAATCGTTTTGGGTTTTTCTCTTCAGGGGCAGTAGGCTGGATGATTTCGGAAGAGAAATTTATGAAAAAACTTACTTTTATAGATGAGTTAAAATTAAGAATGTCTTACGGACAGGTAGGGGATGATTCCTATAACGGTGGACGCTGGTTGTATCAGGATGTATATGGTAGTGGTACTTCGAGTTCTTATAACTCTCAAGGTAATCAAGGGGCAGATCCCAGTCCTTATAGTTGGCTAACCCAAACCCAGATAGGTAACCCTAATATAGGTTGGGAAAAAGTGACCAAAAAGAATTTGGGGGTAGATTTCTCTTTCTTGAAAAAAATGTTTTCTGGAAGTTTTGATGTCTTTAAAGATTATAGAACAGATATTATCATGAACGGAAGCCAAAGAGCAGTGCCTCCTTATTTTGGTTTTACTGCACCAGCTTCGAATATGGGTGAAGTGGAAGTGAAAGGTTATGAGATCGACTTTCGTTACAGTCAAAAATTTTCCAATGATATTCATTTATGGGCTAATTTTTCTTTAACTCACGCGAAGGATAAAGTAATATTTAAGGATGATCCGGCACTTCTTCATGACTATCAAAAAAAGGCAGGGTTTCCAAACAGACAATCCTATTCAACGATTGATAAAGGTTTTTATAATACTTGGGATGAGTTGTATGGTAGTACCGCCTTTGAAAGTGCTGATGCGAAAATCCCTGGTAATTATAGAATATTAGATTATAATGGCGATGGTGTAATTAATGGTGCCGGTGACAATGTTCCCTATGCCTATCCATCGAATCCTCAAAATACATACAACGCAACTCTTGGTTTTGATTGGAAAGGTTTTAGTGCCATGATTCAGTTTTATGGGGTTAGCAATGTTTCCCGTTATATATCGACACAAAGTTTTGGACTTGCCTATTTTAATAATGCTTATAATGAAGGAACGTACTGGTCTAAGGAAAATCCGGATGCTGATTCACCAATGCCTAAATTGAATAGTGCATTAAGTGCTGATGGTCTGGGTACTCGCTATTTGTATGATGGATCGTATATCCGTTTGAAAAATGCCGAAATAGCCTATAGTTTTACTTCGAATTGGGTTAGAAAAATTGGACTTGATACATTCCGCATGTTTGTAAATGGAAATAATCTTTGGTTATGGACCCGTACACCTGATGATAGAGAAGTAAATGGAAATACAGCTTATCCGTCAGTAAGCCGTGTGAATTTTGGTTTCAGATTAACTTTATAAATACTATAACATGAAAAATTATAAAAAAATAATTCTGTTTTGTGGACTTTTCCTTTTTCTGGCAGGAAGCATTACTTCCTGTTCTGATTATCTTGATATTAAATCGGGAGCTACAGTTGATTCAGATGATTTCTATAAAAACTTTACAAGTTTTCAAGGTTTTACAGAGGAATTATACAATTGTATACCGAGTTTTTGTAATCGTGATGATAACAATTTCTTTAACAACGGAGAAGATGAAATGTGGCAGCAAAATGCCACTACACAAGGTGCTTGGGTTTGGCAGGTTGATTTAGGTAACTTCAGGGCTTGGCAAAGAGGCGGTTTTGGTAATGGTGGTTCTTTCTTGGATCAAAATGATACAAATTTTAGCACCAATGATCCAGTAAATCAAAAAAAAGCAAAGTCATTATGGGTAGGTTCTTGGTATGGAATTAGAAAATGCAATATAGGTCTTGCAAATCTGGACAAGATGACAGATGCCACAGAGGAAGAGAAAAAAATGATTGAAGGCCAATTGTATTTCTTTAGAGCTTGGTTTCATTTGCATATTATTACCTATTGGGGAGGCATGCCTTATATAGACAAAGTATTGCCTTCTGATGAGCCATTGCGATTGCCTCGTTTAACCTATCAGGCAACCGCTGACAAGATTGCCTTGGATTTTCAAAAAGCCTATGAATTATTGCCAGGAGATTGGGATGCAACTGTTGCCGGACAAACTACCAAAGGAAAAAACGAGCTTCGAATTAATAAATGGATGGCTATTGCTTATCTAGGCAAGAACTATTTGTATGCTGGAAGCCCGTTAATGAATAAGTCGTCAGGAGGAGGAGCAACATATAATGCAGATTATTGCAAAAAAGCTGCCGAAGCTTTTGGTATTTTGTTAAATGCTGTAGAATCCGGAGCTTGTCAATATAAATTAATTCCGTGGGGAACTAATGGTACAAGTTATGAACAAGTGTATCGTACCTATGGTCAGTCTAACAGAATGCCGGGATCTGCAGTTGTCGGGGGGGTAAATTACCTGGAAGCTATTTTTAGAGGGCCCAATTACGGTGGTACAGGTCAGTCTATGGACAAAGAATATTTATGTGCAGGAGTTTTAAATGATAGGAGTTGGTCACAATACCCAACTGCCAATTATGTAAATTATTTTGGGATGAACAATGGCCTGCCTATAAATAGTGTAAGCAAGGCAGATGTAGATGATCCGGTTTCGGGTTATGACACCCATTATCCTTGGAAAAATAGAGATCCACGTTTTTATCTAAATTTTGGTTTTGATACAAGAAAGATGGTGAACTCAACAGCTACAGCTCAAGCAAAACAATATACCTATGCCAATTTATATGATGGTGTTACTGTAGGGAATTATAGATCTGACAGGAATAAGGGGAGCAATACAGGTTATTTGTTAATGAAATTTGATCCGTTAGGATATAATAAATTTGATAATGCTTTTAACGCTCACCAAGTTCATATTCCTTGGATGCGCTTGTCCGATGTGTACTTAATGTATGCAGAGTCAATTGCTATGGGGCATAATAATATTAATGCTACTGCAACAACCTTCGGTCAAGATGCTGTTTATGCCATCAATAAAGTGCGCAATCGCGTGTTACTGCCTAACGGTAGTCCTTTGCCGGGCGTTAATGGTATTTATTTGACATCTACCGATATGTTTATGTCCGAAGTGAGACGTGAACGCGCAGTAGAACTAGCCTACGAGGGACACAGATTCAACGATTTGCGTCGTTGGTTGCTATTGACCAAGTCTCCTTATAATCTTAAGACAGGTATTAAATTTGACCGTGATGTTAAAGAAACTGATGATGTAAATCCTACCAATGTTTTCTTGGATAAAGTGAATCCCGAGAACAATAAAATCAATAATTTAAGGGAGTATGTTGTTTTAGAACGTC